>Ga0209085_1000144_pt1 | contig 54627 bp, 80 predicted proteins | sample C_131016_EF_Meta_FD_187310 | JGI IMG/M metagenome (GOLD analysis project Ga0209085, IMG submission 187310) | Freshwater microbial communities from Lake Croche, Canada to study carbon cycling - C_131016_EF_MetaG (SPAdes) (version 2) | ecosystem: Environmental > Aquatic > Freshwater > Lake... | reverse complement strand
CAGAAAGGATGACCCCATGTCTTACACCGCAGAGCAGATGTACCGCGACCTCTACCGCAAGACCACCGAGCAGATCATCGAGATGATGATCGCCACTGGCATCAATCCCGAGCTGGGCTATTACGAGAACGAGTCCGCAAACCTCTTCGACATGGGCGCGTTGCATCTGATGAACCGCCTTAGCGGATCCGACTTCTCCCGCGTGATGAACCGCATCGGCGACATCGCAGTGCAAAAGGCAGAGGACAGCGGCGAGATCCCCTACTGGACCTATGACCGTCCAGCCGAGGATGCTGACGACACAATCAGCTACTGTGTTATCGATCCTTATGATGAAATCCCCATCGACAACGATGAACAGGTCCGCTGGTATGACACCAGTGCCGAGCTCTGCTGACGTTGTCAGACAATCCAAAAGCCCCCCTTTCCAAACATCTGACAATCCGGAGAAAGACCATGACCTTCAAGACCTTTGCCACCGCCCAAGAGATCTTTGACTACGTGACCCCCCTGCTGTTCGAGCAGGGGGAAAGGTCTATAACTCTGCACGAGGAAATAGAAAACCACACCCAGTGCTCTTATCGCGGTGGGTACGAAGGCGAGCTTCGCTGTGCGATTGGCTTCATCATCCCAGACGAGCTGTATTGCGAGGCCTTCGAAGGCCAGAACATGGCGAACCCTGCACTAAAAGACGCATTGTCTTCGGTCATTCCGATAGAGGATGAACAGCTGACCCTTTTCCTGCAACAGTTCCAAGACGCTCATGACTACTGGGATGACACCGCCTCCGACTTGTTCCGCCGCCTCCAAGACCTTGCCATATGTTGGAAGCTGGACCGGACGGTTCTGTCGAGTTTCGGTATGGTAGAAAACCCCACCTGATACCACCATTATTCACCATAGAAAGGAACCACCATGAAACCGCTTGTTAAACCCTCGCCAAATCTGAACGGCACACCCGTTTGTGATCTGGTCAACCAGTACATGGCGGTGGCGAACACCGCCCGCGAGTTGCTGGACAATCTTGCCAAAGCCTCGCCACACGGGCGCGACTATCCACCTGACTACATCTACAAGCATGGCGATTTGTCGGAGGCCCGCGAGGCCTTCGGCGAACGCTACCGTGCTGTCCTTGCTCTCGAAGAGGAGTTCGTTCGGATGGCTGTTTCTTTGCACAGGGGAGAGGACCAATGACTATTTTCTTTGTATCATCCATGGAGATGCACGGGGCCCTGCGCGAGGCTCCAAGTGCCGACTGGCATGGGACACGTGCCGACGCTCAGGTACATGCCCAGCGGCATGCGAACGAGACAGGCGAAACCCATTTCGTTTATTCTGTCGAGAAGTTTGACTACTTCGAGCCGGAGGTTCCGGTCGAACCTGATCTGGACCTGACGGGCTACAAGCTCTGGAACCCTCCGCTACACTCGAAGTCCATGCCTCGTGGTATCGGCCCCGAAGATTACGTCTCGGTGATCCTGCGGGATGGCAACGTCTTGTCCCCAGAACTGGCAAGCCATTACAACTGGGATGTCAACTATGCGGCACAGGCAGAGGGCAGATACGACGAGAGCGACATCATCGCCTATCGGGTAGTGGAGGACTGGGAAAGGGCAAAGGACGGCTATGTGCCCTTCTTTGGCGATTTAAAAGGCACTCTGCCCAAAGGGGTAGGTCCTCGGACCCTTGTTCTTGTCAAGTTCCGCAATCAGGAACCCACCCAACACCCGTGTGTTGCCTCGGCCCTGACGTGGTCTATCGATCCTGAAAATCCTGACAATGGCGACATCGTTTCTTACAAGATCGTGGAGTACATCTGACCATGGCAAAGAAACAACTCTACCGCGTCACCGTCCGGTACACGGGAACTAAGACCTTCATACTGGACACTACACCCCTTGACTCAGACGATCTCGGGATGATCTTTTACGCCCCCGAGACGATTGAACAATGGACCAACCCCATCCACGACGACGTTTCTGTCGAGCTCGTCAGTGCCGAACTCTTGCAAGGAGATGATAAATGAAACCGCTCTACATGACACGGGCCGAGGTAAAGGAAGAACTTGATTACGAGATTGTCAGTGAAGGTAATGAGATAGCCTTCTTCATTACCCGTGACACCCCCATCATCATCACCCCCTACGAGCCAAGGGGGTTGCGGAGATTGGTGGGCGAGGCTTGTCTAGTCAACACTCCCGCAACCCAACATGCAGTGCTGGTTTGCGGTGATGTCAGCTGGGTTGCAAACGAAATAAGAGATCACTTTGAGGGGAAAGACTGATGACACGAGCATATAAGATCGAGGCGGTGGTCATTTACGAGATCATCGTCGAGGCCCACAACGAGGACGATGCTTTCGAGCGGGTCGACCAGATACCATTCAAGGAATGGGAGATGGGGGATGTCGCGTACGATTTGATCGAGACAGATCCCGAGGACAATTATGAAGACGCATCGAGGGATGATTGAAATGACAAAGGACAAAGTATGGGTGGTCGTTTCAGACGGTCGCAATTTGAGCGAGCCAGTGGTCAACGTCTGCGCCACCGAGGCCCGAGCTCTCCAGCTCGTCTCTGAAATGTGGGAAATCTGGCAACGGGACTACATCGAAGGTTCAAGCGAGGCTGGTCTCACCGACTTTGATGAACCCGTGCCGTTTCACCAAGGCGACATGTATACCTTCGAGCATCCAGAGGTGGATCATGAGAACACCGAGTGGCATTACGTTTATGAAGTGGAGATCGACCATGGGTGATTATGTGGGAGCGGGCTATCGGGGGACAGACACCAGTCAGGATGCCGCTGCGATGATTGCCGGACGGGCAGGAACCTTGCGCCGTCTGGTTATCGACATCCTGAAGAAGCACAAGAAGGGGCTCACCGCCGATGAAGCCGCCGCCATTCTGGAAGAGAGCGTTCTGGCAATCAGGCCGCGTTTCACCGAGTTGAGGCAGGATGGGCTCATCAGAGACTGCGGAGGCCGCAGACCCAACCTGTCAACCCGAATGGCTATCGTGTGGGTAATGAACAGGAAGAAAAAGAAATGAGCGAACCTTCACCCAAGACGGTCGACCTGATCGTCAACACCCTGTTCTTTGCCTTGATGCTGCCGTTCATTTACTACGCTGATGAACTGGTTGAGGCAGTCCGGAGTTTCTTTTGATGCTGGAATGCATGATCCTCGGAGATAGCATCGCGGTCGGTGTGGCAATGCACCGACCGGAGTGTGAGGTCTATGCCAAGGTGGGTCTGTCCTCAGTGCAGTTTGGCACGATCTATGCGGACAAGATACTGGAGGCGAAGACCGTCATCATCAGCGTCGGTTCTAACGATCACCAGTATGTGCCGACGAACTACGAACTGTTGAAGATCAGAGGACGGATATCTGCGGACACGGTCTACTGGATCATGCCGCAGGGTAACGCCAAGGAGGCGAACGTTACCATCACGAAGATACAAGCCATGGTTAGCAAGATTGCTAACACGATGGGCGACGGTGTGATTCACTTTACCCCGTCACCTGATGGAATCCACCCGACTACCAAAGAATACAAACGCATTGCCCTTGAGGCAGCACCACCAAAGGAGCCAGAAGATGACGAAGGATATGCTGGAAAATATAATCGCCCGTATTGAGAAGCTGGAAGAAGAGAAGGCCGCTGACGAAATTGAACGGTTGCGGGGTGAAAATCAAAAATTGTTAAAGGCGTTGACGGGTTTGTATGAAGCCTGTCGTTGGGAAAAAGTTGCCCCCGAAATAGACGCTGCAAAAGCCGCCCTTGCTAAAGCAACAGGTGGTGAGTGATGGAAGACATTATCAAATTTGTTGTTGGCCTCTGGGTTTTGTTCATGCTTGGTGGCACGGTCATCATGCTGACTTGGCTGATGTGGTACGCTTTGCGGGATATATTTACCAGAGGGAGTCGGTGATGGACATTGTTGAACGGTTGCGGATATGCGCCGCTTATGACCCAGATCAGAAAGAAGCCGCAGACGAAATTGAACGGCTGCGGGAAGCATTAGAGATTATTTCCGACAAACTTTATGACAAAGGTGAATATGATCTATGGGCAGCGGCACGGAACGCATTATGGCAAGGAGTGCAAGCAAATGTATCAATGAACCAAATGAGGAAAGAGTGATGCTTCAACTTAACCCCACCATCCCAATGGACACGCCCAAAGGACCAGCTAAGGCCCACTTTGTAATTGACTACGGGCAGGAGCATCACTTGCTTTGGGTGTGCTTTCAGGATGACACGGGGGAATGTTGGACATGGCCTAACCCTGCCGTCAGATTGCAGGAGAATGTATCAATGAACCAGACGAGGAAAGAGTGATGGATCATGTGATCGATATAGCTGGCGTTGATCCCGCAGTAATGCGGTTTCGGATGGAGAAAGAGCAAGAACATAAAGCCCTGCGTGACAAGTTCGCAATGGCGGCACTGACCGGATTGCTGTCAAATCAAAAGCTTGCTTCTAAGTGCCTTGATGAAGGTGGTGCCGCAAGCGGATGGTTTGAAATAAACGCATACGCCTATGCAGATGCCATGATGAAAGCACGGGAGGCCAAGTGATGGACATTGTTGAACGGTTGCGGATGAAAGTTCCGATGTCATTCCAGATGGATTGGTCCGACCGAGCCAAGGCCGCAGACGAGATCGAGAAGCTACGAAAACTCCTCGGCCTAGCGGCGGCGGCAATTGATTTTGCTGATAATGCAATCAAACAATTGCAACAAAGTAACTCCGCCCTGCGGGAAGCATTGGGAAAGAAAGAGGAAAGAGAAAAGCAAATGACAAAGTACATCTGGCCTACGGAAGGACAAACCTTCACTCAATTGATCAACGACCACCTATCAAAGGTCCGCTTCTCGGCTAAGGGTAAAAAGCTCGGACGCCCTGTCGGCAATAAGAACAAGGCAGGACATAAGGCTGGTCGCCGTCCTAAAACGAAAGAACCGTTGATCGTTTCGGATAAGATTGTTGAGCGAGAATTGAGAAGCGTTACCCTCAAAAACCTCGACCACTCTACCAGTACGATGTGGTTGCAGGGAACTGCACAATCTTCCCTAAATGTATAGGATCTAAACATTGGCTCCCTACAAGGCCACCCATGAGGAACGCCCCATCCGACGCGCAGCTATGCACGAGATGCGGAAGAGGGGGTGTTCCTATGCGGTGATAGGACGTAAGTTTAACATCAGTAAAAACAGTGCACGTGCCGTGCTCCTAAAGTATTATAAGGTGCTCGGCATAAAAGATGTGAAGGACAAAGGACCATGAGCGAAGAACAGTGGGTGAGTATCACGACTGACATAGCTACTGTCATAATCGTGCTCGGCATAACGGCCTTCTTGGCAAAGCTAGTTATCGAGCTGGCAGCAGGGTTTCGGGAGAGCTGATATGCCAACCCTGTATGAGGAACTGGTAGCCCTTGGCGTGGAGATGGACACCTATGTGGGTGATGTCTACGTGCCGATGACAGATGCAACAACCAAGCTGGCTCAAAAGCACGGCATCCGCTTTAGGATACTGAAGGCGGACAAGGATCAGAAGATGTGGATCGAACTGAAGTTTCAGAACGATCCTTACTACAAGAAAAACCTCTGGGAGGCAGACGCTTGGAAGCCGCCCCTCACAAAGTTTAGGATTCCCCTGTTGAAGGACCAGCCAAAATAATCGCTTGACAATGTAACTAAACAGTGACACTTTACAGTTCCACTTAGACATAGAAAGGATTAAGTGCGATGAGCAACCAACTGTTTGACCTTCTGATGAAGGACCTCGAAACCGAAATCCGTCGTGTGTACGACAGCAACACCCGCCCAATGCTTTATGGGGGAGGATTCCTGCATGGTTACATGTACACCTTCTTCCTCTCTTTGATAAAGGAACTGCCTGAACCCGCTCGGGAAAAGGTGATCGATGACATCGTCGACCGCGTCATTTTCCTGCGGTCACGTGATCCGGAAATTCCTGTGACCATCATCGAAGGGGAGGCGGCATGATAAAGCGGGCCCTCATGTTGCTGATCGTGGTTCACCTGATGGGGGCCTGTGCCGTTGTGGTTAAGGAGGGGGCTCCACTTCCCCCTCCTCGTCCAAAGGAGTTTCAAAATCATGCGGTACATTAATATCAATGACGTACATGAAAAGAAGCTTCACTTGTTTCGCAGAGGAAACGGAGAAGAAACAACATATGAAATAAGGTTTGCACACTACTGCAACAACCACATGTGGGGCTACGACACCGAGACCTTTCAAGCAAAGGCAAAGTCTATGAAGGAGCTGGAGGCCCTGCTGACTGAAGCACTTGACGCCATCAATAGCGGCTACATCAAGTGGGCACAGGACCAAGTAAAGATTCCGGAGCACCTAGAGTAATGGCGAACATCTTATGGACAGAGGACGACATAGAAACCTTGAAGGCAGGGATGATGCTTGGTAAGTCCGCTCGGGAGATCGGGGCGGAGATCAACAAGACCCGCAATGCTGTGCTTGGTTTCATCCACCGGAACTTCCGGACAGAGCGTAAACCCCGTGTGCCCAGACCCGTCAAGGCGGTGACCCCGGAAAGAAAGCATCCACCTTTGTCCGCCATGCGGCCTTTGGTAAAGCGGACAAGACCAAGGATAGAGGACAGCCCCAACCTGTTTAAGGTCAAGCTGGGCATGGACGACAAGCCAAGGCTGTTTGACATCAGCCGTTATCAATGTCGGTGGGTTATGAACCGAGAGGTCAACCCCATCGTTTGCGGAGAGCCTACCCACAATTGCACCAGCTGGTGCGCCACACATTACGATAGAGTTTTTACTCGCAAACTGGAGAAAGAAGATGGTTGATTTTTTATCCACCGTAAATGCAAAAGAACGGGCCAAGGCATTGAGCCTCATCCTTCCGGATGAGGCAGCATGGAAGGCAGCATCTAGCTTTGCCTACGCCTCTATCACTGGGGCTTTCTACGACGTAGCACAAGAGAGGGACTACGATGCCGATGTTTGTCGGGAGTACCTTGCGCTAAACATGCTGTACCACATCTGCAATCTGGCTGTGGAAAGCAGCATTCCCTTAGAGGAGTTCCTCGTCATCTGCAAAGAGGGGTACAATTGTTCGATGGAAATTGTATCCGAGAATTTTAAAACCGCTGGTAACGCATGAGCAATAAGTTGGGAGAAGAAGTTATGAGGTATCAAGATATCTTGAGCAAGGCTCTTTCTATCACCGAGGAACGCGGCAAACAATATGGACCTATGTACCCAATGGCAACACGAGCGGCGGCACTTGCGGCAATTCGCCTGAACAAAACCATCACGGCTTACGACATCGTGGTCATTCTATCCTGCGTCAAACAAAGTCGCCTGTCGTTTGACCCCAACAATACCGACTCATGGATCGACTCGATTGCTTACGACTCTTTTGCAGCACAGCTTGCAATGGCAAAGGACGGAGGAGCCTTGAGCTCGGACATGCGCGACGTGGTGCTGGCCCAAGTAGAACACGATCTGAGGGAGACGCTCTATGGTTCACCTGTACAAGATGTACCTACAGTTGAAGAGAAGGCGAAGAAGTAGGATGCCCCGCGTGTTGAACCATGTCTATTCCAGAGATGGCTTTGCATTAGCCCATGGAAATGTGATATATTTTTACACTGCTGTGACAATTAAAAATGGGTGTCAAGAGTAACTGCTTTACACGCATAACAATAAAAGGACCTATGACATGAACGCATTACTGAAGGAGATTAAAACTGGATTGAACCTTTCAGCACAGCTGTCGATGCTCCTCGAACTGCTCTTGCTCAAGCAGGAGGTGACCAAGGACGAACTCTATCAGGCTATTGTGGATTACAACCCGCGCATCCAGCACTCAAAATCAACGGTTCGTATGGCGGTCTACCGTCTGCGCCACGTGCTGGCAACCAAGGGGTTTCACATTCACAGTCGCTACGGAGAGGGGTACTACATGCCCCCCTCCGACAAGGCCTTGCTGAAGGCAATGATTCGAAGAGCCTCTGAAGAAGAGCCTACTTCTTGACCCCCCAAAAGAGGCCATCCTCTCCAAGCGAGTGGGTGGCCTCACCCCATGAAGGCCCCACCTCTGCATCGACAACCGACGGGACTGCCAACTGAACGCAGTTCTCCATGATGGCAATCACCTTGTGCGCCATCTCCGGACTGTCCACCGACACCGCCAGTTCATCGTGGATCTGAACCATTGGCAAGATGCCGTTCTCGTACAGGTCAACCATCGCCTTCTTCGTCTGGTCTGCCGCCGACCCTTGGATCAGTTTGTTCAGGGTCTTGTACGTGAACGCCCGCTTGATATTGCGGGGGCCACCGTATTCTTTTACGGCTTCGTCAAAGGGCAGAGGTTTGTTGGAACCAAACGCCGTCGGCTCCCACTTGTCAAACCGACCGACGCGACCAAGCAGGGTACGGATACGACCCTTCTCTTCCGCCACTCCGCTCGCGTAGGTGGACAGCTGCTTCACGAATGGAACTTCTTTGTGGTAGACGGCAAACAAATCCTTCGCACTCTCAAGATCCAAACCCAGCTGCTCCGCTAGCTTGTTCACGCCCATCCCGTAAAACAGGCCTAGGTTGATGGTTTTTGCTTGCTTACGAGGAACACCTACAATATCGGCAGCAATCTGGTGAAAGTCAGACCGTGGGTCCCTGTGGTACTCATCGACAAAGTCATCAGCTTTCGGGAGTTTCACTGCCGCCGCATAGTGCACGACGATCCGTGGTTCCTGTGAGGAATAGTCGAAGGACCCCCAGAGGTTGCCCTCTTCCGGAAGAAACAGGCCGCGAATCAGTGGGCCAATGTACTCATCGCGAGCTGGCAGCTGCTGAAGGTTGGGGTTCGAATAGCTGAACCGACCCGTGATCGTGCCGCCCTCGTCGCTCCGCAGCTGGTGGATGTCAGCGTAGATCCGACCGTTGCTCTCATGCTTGGTGATCGAATCAATGAAGGTGGTGCGGGCCTTGTTCAGTTCACGAGCCTTCACAATCATCTTGGGCAGATCGGCCTTGTGGTTTGACAGGAAATTCTTTGTGAAGCTCGGGGCTCCGGTTGCCGCAGTGCGTGGATACTCAAGGCCAGCCGCATCAAAAGCTTTCGCCACACTGGCTGCTGCCCAGACAGAGACCTCAACACCAGAAGTCTTCTTGATCTTGGACAGCAGGGCGTTCTCCTCGGCAAGAAGCTTCTGCTTCACACCGTCAGCCTTCTCCAGATCGACGCGCACCCCACGGCTACGCATCTCGAAGATCACGCGGAACACGCGCATCTCCAGATCGAAGATTGACAGGAGGTCATCCTTCACAAGCAGACCGTAGAGGTGATGCCACAAGCGCAGGGTCAGTGCCGCATCCTGCTCGGCATACCGACCGACGAAGTGCGCTGGCAACTTGTACATCTCTGCCTTGGGGTCGATCCCCATGGACAGTGCCGCCTCACGCAGATCCCGTTCGTCCTTGGTCTCATTGAGATAGTCCCGACCAAGCGAGTTCAGCGCATAGCTGAAACGGTTCTCGTCCAGAAGCGGAGCAGAAACCATCGTATCGACGATGCGGCCCGCTACCTCGACGCCCTCAGCCCGCAACCAACCCACGTCGTACATTGCATTATGAAATATGTATGTACAATCTGCTAGGTTACAGATGGACTTGACCCAGCGAAGGGTAGCCTTCACATCAAGGTTTGGTCCGTTCTCATGGCGGATGGGGAAGTACCACTCAGCCCCGCGCACCGCTACGGCGATACCGATAACGTGCCCGTTCTTGATAGGCCAACCGCTGCCCTTGCTCTTCAGGTCAGGGTCGTAGGTTTCAAGGTCAATCGCTATCTCGTGAGCGTCGGATAAATTCGGGTAGCTGTCCGGCATCACCCATTCGGTCTTGTGCTCGTACTGATACGGAGTCGACATTCTTAATCCTCATCGCTAAACGGCATGCACAAATGGGCCAGTAGCTTTTGACTTTTCTCAGTGTCAAAACTTTTTCTTCCTTGCCGCACTCACACACGGCAAGGATCTCTCGGTCCATGTTCATATGATACGCTTCCCATTCTTCTGCGGGTGGATCAAGTGCAGCTCTTTCTTGGCCCGCGTTAGACCGACATAGAACACACGGAGCTCGTCATCGTCCGTATGCAAACTGTTTGCCATTGTATTATTAGACTTCTTTGGGACGTCTGTCATCAGGATTACGTTGGTTGCCTCGGCCCCCTTCGCAGTATGTATGGTTGAGATGCGGATGCGCGGGGGCTTGGTGAAGTCTTCGCCCCGCCGGATGCAAGCCTTGTAGTACCGAGCCTCCTCATCCGGAATTACCGAGAGCGCATCTTCCCATGGCTCGTCAGTCATTAGGCCATGATGCTCTCTCAACTCTTGCAGGGTCAGGAGTTTCTCCTCGTCCACGGAGGGTAATGTTTTATGCCCCCGCATTACCTGTTCGTTCAGCATCATGAAACGGTAAACCATGCGGACATCTTTTGCAGTGAAGGCTTTGCCACTACGCAGATCTTCCCACACACGGATCGCATCCAGTGCGGAGTGGTTCACATCACGGCTGTTGTTGTATGAGTAGAACAGACCCCGCTGTCGGACGCTTTGCTCCAACTGACGTGCCCCTTTCTTGGTGCGGGACAGCAGCAACCAATCGTCCTTGTCTAGATTGACTTCTTCCTCTGACCAGTGCCACGCAACCAAGCCCTCTTCATCACGAGGCTTGAACTCCTTAATGCGTCGGTGATGCACACCTTGGATCACCTTCTGGCTCATGGCGTGATGAGTGCGGGGGATGCGGTAGCTCTGACCGAGGACCTCGACGGAACCGCCAAGCCGAATGAACTGATCGACATCCGCTCCGGCCCACCGATAGATTGCCTGATCATCATCGCCAGCCACGTAAACCTGACCGCTCTTGCGGGCTATCTGGTGCACCATCTCCCACTGGATTGGCGATAGGTCCTGCGCCTCGTCGATGAACACGACATCAAACTCAGGGGAAAGGTCATAGGTAATGAACTCTTCGAGCAGATCCGTGAAGTCGTATAGACCGTGTGACTTCTTGTACTGTGTCAACCCTCGGTTGACATAATCCACCTTGCTCCAGTCCGTGGTATTGGGCACGGAGGAGTACTTGTAGATATCGTACAGGGGTGTGCGGGTAATCCGCGCCATGTTGATGATACCAAGGAACTTGTCGCGGAAACCAAAATCTTGATACGGCCCCTCCTCCAGCATGGTAAGCTCCGAGAATGGGTCGATGCTCAACCACTTGGCACAGTCCATGTAGTGATCGTAGCTCATGATCTTCTGCTTCTTGATCCCCGTGCGGAGCAGGGCAAGGCTATGCAGCGTACGGAAGTAAAGGAGATCCCGATATGACTTCCGGAACTTAACCGTCGCACGAAGGACTGCTTCCTGTGCAGCCCGCCGTGTGAAAGAGAAGTACCCAATCTTGTCCGGAGCAACGCCTTTAGCCAAGCTCTCTTCAACAAGGGTCAGTAGTCGTGTTGTTTTTCCCGTTCCGGGAGGGCCCAAAATAATATGCATCACATGATATCTTTCTCGACATGGATTGGGGGAAGGTCCAAGGACACCGGAGCGAAGTGGGAGAAGAAGTCTTGCCTGATCCCCCACACATGAACGCCCTTTCCTTTGACGTTCCAAAACATTTTGTCCGCTCCGAACTCACGTAACCGTAGACCAATGTGCACTGCGCTGTAGTGGTTGAACTGGTTGTTTGTCAGGTATCGCTTCAGGTCTTTCACTTGGAAGAATACCCTACCCTCGGACCAAACAGAGATGCCTTGCAGCACGTCTTCTCTATCTGTCCCACGGGCACGGTCGCAACAGAAGCTGGTCAGGTGGTCTTCGAACTCGCCCTTGCGGGTAGCTTCCGGTGGAACCTCGACGATGGTCAGCTGTGAAAGGAGGACTTGCATCCGGCCCTGCCATGCTTTGGTGCTCATCGTTTTAGGGAACAGGTTAATCTGCGATAGGCAGTCCTTCTGGAACTGCATCTGCGACACGAGCGAATCGGTGCTTAACTCCACCCGCTGCCCATCGACATCCAAGATCCAGATGGGTGGGTCACCGTTGATCTTGGTCAAAGACCCGAGGTCATTTGATTTCTGTCCCGGACCAATACCAAACTTGCGGGTGATGCACAGCTCCTTGTTACAGAAGCTGGCGATTGGCTGGTCATCGCACTTGTAGAAATATTCTTTGCGCTCCAGCTGTTGGGTAATTGTTTCCACCTCTTTATTACCCAAGGGTGGCTTCATAAACTTTTGGTTGTACTCCTCAATTACCTTCTGCCAATTGTCTGGGTTGGACATCCTCGCATAGACCCCAAGGTTGAAGAGGGCGTTATTGCGGCCCCCTTCGCCAAAGCCTTGTGCCGCCAAGTGCTGGAGGCAGGGCGGTCCTTTCGGGAGGATTTCTTCAGCTTTTTTATGGCTAGTTTCGATTCCAAGGAAGGCATCTGGGGTTACCTTCCTACCTTCGGCAAAGTCGAGGAACTCTTCTGGACCAAGCGTCTCTCCATCATTGTTGTAACCGTACCGTGTGGTCAGGCTACCGGAGAAGTATGGCATGTTCAAGAAGTTGCCCGTGTCCCCGCGATCAGCAAGGATCTGCTGCTGCTTGGGGAAAACTTCGGACCCAGCAAATCCCAAGAGGGCAGCAAGGCTGACGAGCTTGGGCTGTAGCTCAGAGGCCGGAACCTCTTCCGTCAGGAAAAAGAACAAGTGTGCACCGCCAGACTTGCTGCGGCAGACAACCCCCGGAAGCTTATGCTTCAGGACCTGTTTGATCAGGGCCGAGTGATCAAGATTGTACGTGTCGATATCGATTGCGCCCCAGTGACACGTGTTGGTGTCCTTGATGGGGATGATACCCAACCCGCTCGCGCCATCTAAATGCTTTTGCCAAAGGTCAACGGACGGAGGTTCGCGTAACACTCGCGCCTGTCCCGTCTTCTTACCGTCAGTGGCTCTGTTGTTCTGTACATTGAACGTGCCGTGGGCTCTATCGTTCCCAGCAAACAGTTCAAAAAATCTTTCTGCAACGCCCATACTTTCTACTCCGACAAAAGGAGAGCTGAAATTGCTGTTCCAGCTCTCCGTATTTCAGATCAATGGGCGATTACATAATGTCTTCGGACGCATCGATATTGCGAGCAGAGCCATCCTCATGCTCATCCTTAACCTTCACGTCACCCGCACGGACGGACACCGCAAAGTCACGACCCATCGCAAACAGGTGAATGTCTTGGCCCTTCCAGTCAACGAAACGCTCATGCGAAATGGACCAACCAAACCACGATCCCTTATCGTTGCGCTCTTCGACGGAGCGAAGACGGAAGATGCTGGCAAAGGACGGAAGGGTATACATACCTTTCTCCCCCATAGCCTTCATGTTTTGAAGGGTAGTATTCCAAGTCTTTGCTTTCTTCAGCTGGGTGCTGGTCATGGTGATCAGGCAACGCTGAGGACCCCGCGTCGGATGAACCAGCAGGACAAAGAACTGGGCGGTGTCGCTCAGGATATTACCGTTCGGAAGCACGTCCTCGTAGCGGTCGTTCTTCTGCGTGGTGTCCTTGATGTAGTGGTTGCCGTCATAGCTGGCGACCAACCCACCACCGGAAGCACGGGGCTTCCACTCAACCAGACGGCGGTTGTAGTAGCACGGAACAACAAGGATGCCCTCCTCACCGTCGTAGACTTCGTTGGACACAGTGTTGAAGATCATGCCCGCTTCAGCACCCTGCACATATGCACCATCGCGCTTGTTCACCTGTGGTGACAACTGTGCAAGGATGCGGAGGTACGGAACGGAAAGATCGTCCGCTGTCATTTCCTCCATGCCCATGTTGGCAAAGGACTCAAGGTCCATGTCTGCCAGTGTGAGTGCGACAGAGGTGGGGGCCTTAGTGGCAACTGCGGTTGACTTGCTCATCTTACTTACCTTTCTTGATGACGGTCTTTTGACCAATGAAAATTCCAAACGTCTCGGAAGGAATTTCGCTTCCCTTCTCGATTTGCTCCTTCACGAAAGCCTTGAGTGTGCTTGGGTGAACAGCTTCTTTCTGCTCAGGATCAAGACCGTTTGACTGAAGCACACGGACAACATCCTTAGCAGCATCATCCTGCCCGCGACCAAAGGTAACGGACACGGTGTTCTTAATCAGGTCGCCATGACCATGGTCACGCAACCAGTCGTGGGCATCCGGCTGACGCTCCTTGCTAATCGATGCCGAGATGACGGTCTGCACCGAGATCTTGGAACCATCAGCCATGGTCAGTTCGGACAGGCCGTACTCTTGCAGTGCTTCCGGAAGGTGTTGTCCGGAGACTTCGTCAAGTTCGCGCTTGGTGCGCTTCAGCTGTTCTTCCAGCTGGGCCACTTGCAGTTCGAGACTGAGCTGGTGACGGACAAGATTGGCAACCTTGCCAAGATCGTCATCCTTCACAGTGCTCAACTCATTCGCAATGTCTTCGAGGTTCATCTTTCTTTCCTCTGGTTGTGGTAAACGTCTACGTCTAAAGGATAGTACCGCTCATCAAGCCTGTCCCACTTCAAGACTTTGTATCGTCCGTTGTTGTTCAAGGCTGCGACAGCGCAAGCAATACCTATGCAGACAGGGTCACCCGCCAGCACCAAATAATCTTCGTCGGTAAACTTGCTGAGTTTGCGTTCCATCCTGCGGACGGTCGGCATTGACGAGAGTGAGACCTGTTCCTTAGCGGGAACCAGAATCTCAAGCTCACCAAATTCCAGAGCGTCTGATAAGTCACGCCCACGGATCTCTTGCGTTATGTAGACTGTCACGGCTTTCTCCCGTTGTGCCTTCCTAAAATGGGTCAGCGAAAAAAGATTGTCAAGGAGGGGTTGAAATATTTTTTACATTGTTTATTTCTAGCAGTGCCAACCAGAAAGGGCAATACCATGGACATTCAACGTTACAAGTTTAAGCTCCCCCCGTACAAGCATCAACAGGATGCCTTGAATAAATCGTGGAACCAACCAGAGTTTGCGCTGTTCGCCGAGATGGGAACAGGCAAGTCAAAAATCCTGATTGACAACGCCGCTATTCTCTATGACAAAGGCAGCATAACAGGCCTCCTCATTATCGCACCCAAGGGTGTGTACAAGAACTGGGAGAGGATCGAAATCCCCAAACACCTTCCCGACCATATCTTGCACGACATAATCGTATGGTCACCCTCTCAAACCAAGAAACAAGAGGAGCGTCTCAAGCTGGCTCTTGTTGAGGATGACAACTTTAAAATCGTCGTGATGAATATCGAAGCGTTTTCCTCATCACGAGGGACCCAATTTGCGATTGATTTCCTGAAGAAGCGTCCAGTCCTAATGGCAGTGGACGAAAGCACGACGATCAAGAACGGCAAGGCCAAGCGCACAAAGAACTGCATTAGGGCTGGAATGCTCGCAGCCTATAAGAGAATCATGACGGGGTCACCGATTACCAAAAGCCCCATGGACTTGTACACACAGTGCGAGTTCCTTGATCCTTGGCTGTTAGGGCATTCCTCTTTCTATACATTCCAGTCTCGCTATGCCCGCATGGTCCGCCGCAACGTTGGATCGCACTCCTTCAATCAGGTAGTGGGCTATCAAAACCTCTCCGAATTGTCTGAGAAGCTAGACAATTTTTCTTTCCGGATCCTAAAGTCTGAATGCCTAGACCTTCCTGAGAAAGTGTACACACGTCGTAACGTAGAGCTAACGGACGAACAAGCCGTGCTGTACTACCGCATGAAGAAGATGGCGGTGGCAGAGTTAAATGACAAGCAAGCCACGGCTCAGAACGTTTTAACTCAGATCATCCGCTTGCAACAGATTTGTTCCGGCTATTTTAAGGCGGACGATGGGACAGTCACCGAGATGCACTCCAACAAGTTTGATGAGTTGGAAGCTGCACTGGAGGAGGTCGACGGCAAGGTCATCATTTGGGCCAACTACGTCTACGACCTGAAGCTAATCGAGAAGAAGCTGTCTGAAATTTACGGACCGAATAGCTGCGGTATCTACTTTGGTGAGACAAAGACAGAGGACCGCCAACAGATGGTGATGGACTTCCAAGATCCGAATCACCCCCTGCGGTTCTTTATCGGTCAACCAAGGACAGGTGGCTACGGACTTACGCTCACGGAAGCCTCGACCGTGATCTACTTCTCAAATAACTATGACTTAGAGGTACGGCTCCAGTCCGAGGACCGCGCTCACCGCATAGGTCAGAAGAACAATGTGACCTACATTGACATCGTCACCGAGGGGACGGTCGACGAGAAGATCCTTCTAGCCCTCCGTAACAAGATCAACATTGCTACGGAGGTACTGAACGAAGGATACAAGGACTGGCTGATTTAGGCGAAAGTTTCGTAAGCTGCTGCCAGCTTTTCGTCGTACTTGTTTACTGCATATTGAGGGCCGTTGTACCCACGGGCAACAGCGGCCCAATTTAATTCTGCCAGATCGTCGGCAAGGCCAGCGGACTTCAGGAAGTTCGCCATCTGCCGCAGCTGATTTGCCTCGGACTCCATCGACTGCTCGACCAGCTCATGGACCGAAGAACATCCCGCCATCTTGTAGTTGGAACCCATGATCTGCGGAAGGCCCCACGACGTAGACAGCAAGGCGGCTTCCTCCTCAATATCACAGGCCCGACGGATTTCCTCATAGACAGCGTCGCTGCCTTTTGGATACGGGGTTGTACCCCACTTTGGATAGGCCAGCCCCTCGCTGACGGCGACCTCAAGTTTCTCCGGCGTGTCCTTCAGGTGCTTGTAGAAGTGGTGACGCTCGAACAAAGCCTTGGGGCGGTTCGACTTATCATACCCCTTGCCTCCTGCTTCCACCTGAATCACCGCACGGAATGCGGCGGTTGGAACGCCAATCTCCGCAGCGATAGCTTCAATGTCGGAGAGGGATGATGGCTTTGCTAATCCGATGAAATTCATTTTATTTCCCTGTGTACTTGATGAGCTCAGGCATGATGGTGGATATCTGGCGACGGGCATCCCGCAAACTATCGATGGCTTGCGTACGGGCTTCTTGGGACATGCCCTCGCTGTTCATCATCATACGCTCTTGCTTGCTGAGGTTATTAAGTTGGTTACGCAAACCGTTGATTGTCTGCTTGATTGCAAACAACCCTTGGTTATTTTCCATTAGCTCCTGCGCTTCCTTCACCATACCGTAGCTGATGTAGTTCTGGAACCCGGTGGTCAGACCCTGAATTTCAGCGGATAGCCGATAGATGTCGGCGACACCCTGCGGATTGGTATTCTTCTCGGTTTTGATGAACGTGGACACAGGCTGGTACTGAGTAAAATCCTTTTCCACACCCTTTCCAGAAGCTGTGCGATACATACCGTCGACCACACCCAACAGAGTGGTGATCACCTGACCGCCGTACCCTTTAACGATGGTCTCCAACTTTGCGGGGGAGATACCCGTCACCTGTCCGAGGCTCTTGATCGTGTCGGAGGTTGCCGCAGTGTACTGCAACTCCGGAGGAAGATGCTCCATCGACTGCGTGATGATGGGTAAGCCCGTCATGCTGGAGCGGTTGAAGTACACCTCAGCGAAGGGTGCAATGATAGAGGGAAAAGGACTGAAACCGAAGGTCTGTGCCATGTAGTTGAAAAGAACCGTGCGAACAGCGCGGTCTTCCTTAGTGTCAAGACCATACGCTTGGATCAACATCTCCGGGATCGTTTGAAAGATGAAGCCCATTTCGAACGGCTTTGGTATGGCAAGGAACCCTTTGTCGGCAAGTCCAAGGGTCTTCAAAGGAAGGACCAAGGACCCCTGACGAACGTAGTCCGGCAGCTGCTGGTAATCCTTGTCGTCTGCGGTTAGGGCTTGCAAGGCCATTGCAGCACCGAACAACATTCCACCGCGGATCATGGTGTATGGAAGGTTTTCTTTTTTGAACGCACTCGCTGCGACACTGATACCTTGGATGCGACCGTTGACGAAGGGGACCATCATGCTCAAGATACGGATACCTTGGCTTGTGCCGTGCTTGCGGAAGTTCATTACCTCCTGTGCACGGAACGCAGCCTCGGCTTCGCTCCCCGTTTTCTTCAGGACTTCTTCGTAAATAGCGGTACGGGTCGCCGCATCGGAAGCCTCGGACATACGACCGAGGGCATTCCACGATTTGGAGATTATACCAGTTAAGGTATTAGCGTTCGGCACAACGAAGACGCTGCCTTGTTGGATAGACTTGGGATCAAAGCCCCTGCCAAGAAGTTTTTCTGCGCTGTCCATATTGGGGAGCGACTTGAACCCGCCCAAGATCCCGAAGTTCTGCAAGGCCAGCAAGGACTCCATATCCTTTGGATTACGCAAGGCCCTAAAGAAATTCCCGATAGCCTTGAAGGGGTTGAAGTTTACGCCGCTGGTGACCATCGCGGAGAACGGGTCACGCATAAGGTTCTTGAGGATATAGGTTGGATCACGGGTCACAAGTTCGCGGTAGAGACTTGTGAACGCTCCGGGTACTTTGGTCCAATTGGGCATAGGGCTTGCGCCCATTGATTCGAGGGCAGCAGCAAGTCCCGGATCTTTGATGATAAACCGACGTTCCTTACCGTCAATCCGGGTTGCCCCCTCTAGCTCACCGGGTTTTACCACTCCGCCCTTGGCAGGAAGATCCGTTGCTTCTTTCAAGGTCTTCATCATCGTATACATCTTGTTGGATGCAACATTTTTTGCAGCAGCGTTTGCCCAGAAGTGCGTGTTCTTCAGGATCACTTCGACAGGATCGTTCTTCAGGTGCTCTGTACCACCCATCGCCTGAGCAATCTTGGTAGGGGAGACGATACCAGCAGTGAAGATAGGACCCGAAAAACCTTTGCCCTCTTCCATCTCACGATAGAATGGATAGTAGTCGTTGTTCTTTAAGAACATCGCACCCGCTTCTTTGGTGATCACACCCGTATCGACAGCGAGATTGATCATGTTGCGGTTGTGTTCCTGATAGGCCTCATACGCCTTGGTGATATCAGCGTCTTTACCGTACTCGTTGATGATGGTCTGCGCTTCTGCCCGAGTGATGGGGGTTTTCAAACCACGATCTGTCAGGCCTTCGATGCGTTTTGCCATGGCGTAATCACGCCACCGTTCGAGCTTGCCAGCACGAACCAGATCGCCAAGGAAGGTAAGACCTCCGCCATCGCGGCTGACGCGAACGTATCCGTCCGTCACCTCATTTCCGGATTTTACGTATTCTATCTTACCTCCGTGGTGAAGGATGGTCTCCACCATCGCAAGGGAGTTGTCGCGAGCAAGGGCTGCCGCATATGCCGAAAGGCGAGCAGTCATGGGATAGCGTTGATCGTACCCCGCTTCGATGGTGCGACCCTGCTTCTTCAGTTCCTCGGCATAACGCTCATCAAGACGAAGCACCTTGATCATGTTATCCGCCACCTTTTCGGTGATATCGTCTGCAAGGTCTCGCCAGCTATTGTTTTTGTAAGCGTCGCGTATGGATCTAAAGAATGCTTTTATTCCCGTCTCCGGCTTCTTGGTTTCCTTGCGGAGCTTATCAAGGATTGGGTCAAGACCACCAGCTGGGGGCAACTGATTGAGACTTGCAGCGGAAGTTATGCGACGAACCACCTGAACCTCGGGGAGACCCACATACCCTTCGGAGGCAGGGGTAGCTGCCCTGTTATAATAAATACTGTTTGGGTATTCCTTTGTGTTTCTAGGGTCTGCCAATCGAGATTCGATAAGATTTTTATCAAACACAACGTCGTTGGTTTTACCAAACGCGTCGTTCATAAACCTCTCAAAAGCACCCGGCTTATAGGGAACTCCCAGAGCAGACTCAATAGCGTAGTACAACCGCTGAAGGTTTTTGAATACGTCACGAGCAAACTTCTGCATGAAGGTCTCAGGGACGCGGCCCATAAACTCTTGAGCCATCCAACGAGCACCGGTTTCCGCAACCCATTCTTGGAAGTCACGTTGATAGGTTAGGTTTTTGACAAGACCCAGCTCGTTTTTTGTAGAGTCTTTAATAAAATCAGAAAATTCTTTTTCAGTTGCTCCATAGTTTTTGGCAGCTGAAGTCTTCAATCCGTCCATCAAAGCCTTATCACGGATATCACTTGGGTCAAGTTCCCAAACCTGTTTTCCAATAGCCTGAAGTTTTTTTTCAAAGACTGATTGCATCGCAAATCTACGGGCTACTACCGAGTTTCTCGTGTCATAATACTGCTGCATGACTTCTTCAAACTGAGCGTCAGTCAAATTGGTCAGCATTAGGTCGGTGACAGGGTGACTCATCTCGTGGAAAAGCGTGTGCACCATTTTCATTTTGCGAAATTCAGGTGCTGTAGAATAGTCCTTTAGCTTTCCTGCAAGCTTCTCAAGGTTTAAACCAATTGCAACATCCCCAGAGCGAGTGGGAAGACCCGCCTCTGATCGGGCTGTCTTATAGTAACGGGTTGAGCCCGCGCTACCCATAATATTTTCACCAACGGGTGTTTTAAAGTTGTAGATATGAAAATCCCGACCGGGGATCAGCCGTTGAAAAATCCCAGATATTACCCCAGTAATTCCGGGAGCCATGGCTTCCAGCTTTGCCTGAAATTTTTTATCCGGCTTGTTTGGGGGGGCAGACTCCCACTGACCGCGCAGTTCCTTACCGTAGAAATAGACGTTGGTTTCCTTTTGAATGTCCAAGGGCACAGGACCCATAACAGAGTTTTTATGCGCCGCCTCACCGGACATCTCTTCGTTGATCTGGGTCGGTGTGAAGCCCTGCGTCTTTAGGTCCCCCCACGTTTTCGCAATCATCGGAAGATTGTTATAAACATCGGACGCTTCGGTGCGAGAAAAGTCAACGGACAAAGGTTTTTCTTCGAAGGACATGGGTCCTTCGTCAGCGTTCATCACCTTGTCCCGAATGTGCTGTTCCAGTTTGCCGTGCAAGTCATCGATCTGATCTTCCGTCAACCCCTGATAGGTCAGGAAGTCACGGTACTCCTGCCGAGTTACAGGGTCTACGTCCGTTGACCCTGCCAAATGTAGTGCGCGGTCAAAGTCGTTTTGGAACTCAACATTTGCCGTCACGTCCTCCGTTGGGAAAAATACGCTAACCACCGGGCGACCTGTAACAGGGTCCGTTGTTTGACGTGCCGGAATTGTTAAGTCCTCGGACCCAAAACTCTTGGGGGCAAGTTCAACAACAGGCGCAGGGGGCGGGCCCGGGACAGGAATAGGTGATGGAGTTGGAGCCGGAGGAGGGGGTAAAGTTCCCGGAGCTGGAGGAGGGGGTAAAGTTCCCGGGGCCGGGGCGGGTGGTGGAGGTGGGTTTGTCCCCGTGGGAGGCGGGGCAGCGGGAGCAGGAGAAGCGGGCTCTGGCGAAAACTTCGCCTGAATTGCACCAGACGCACCACCCATAGCCCCACCGAGAAGCGCACCAGCAACGGCGGCTTCCTTCAGTTCCTTCTGAACCTCGGGGCTGAAGTCGAACAGCTTCTGTGGATTGGCCTGTGCAATCTCCAACGCTTGCTGGGCAGTCTCGGTCAGGGCTTCCGTTGCCCCAGACTCCACACCACGGATGACAGCTTGCGTAAAAATGTTTGTTTTGCCCGCAAGGGAGGGCGCAGGAATTGCTTTGAAGACGGTAGCAAGTGACAGTGTATCAAGAGCCGACTGCGCGGCAGCAGCTCCCCCGGCACGAGCAAGGCTTACGTCCTTGAACTCAGTACCCTCTTCCATCTGACGTTGGAGATTGGATCCGGTATACGCAGGAAGACCCGCCGCAGTCGATCCAGCAATTGCCGCGCCTTCGGTTCCGAGAGCAGCCGCAGTACGAGCTGCCAAGGATCCAAGCACCCCTCTCGCAGCAAGTCCGCCAATCCCGCCACCCGCTACAGCACCCGCAATCTGCAACCCCATCTGAGGAGCAGACTCACCAAACTTCTCATAGACGTAACGCCCCAGTTTATAGGGGCTGTCAATATCTTCGTAAGAACGGACTTCGGGTTGATATCGGGCACGGACATCGGACTCAATGTCCTGCGCTTCCTTGAGGTAACGACCAGCAGCCTCGTCCGCACCAACGGCCTGAGCCACGGCAGCTTTTGTTGTTCCCAAAGAAGACTTCAGGTTGGCAATACCCGACTCAAGGGGGGACATCCTTGAACCTCTGCCCTGCAAAGCAAGCAGAAAGTCTGGCTTCTCCATGCCGGATGACCCGCCGTACTTTTGATACAGCGTATTTGCCAAGGCTTCATCAGAAACATTAGCCGTTTCCGGAAATGCTTTGCGATACTCGTCTAGGGTGATAGGCATTTTTACTCCCCGGAAGAGTTGTCGGTCTGTCTTCCGCCGTTAAGCATATCATAAAGGATGTTGGGCTCAATGTTCTTTTTACGCAAGGCGATTTCGGCATCGATCTTCATCTGATCTGGCTTGCCGTTTGCCCCTAAATAAGCAGCAGGGTTTTTATCCATGTGAGCATAGACATCTTTTTCGGCTTGCAGTCGAGCCCTGCTATCGGCTCGCCTTGCAGCTTCAGAAAGTTTTGCTTGTTCTATGCCGGGACGGGCGCGAAGATAAGCGGCTTGAGCCTGAGCCTGTTCAGTCTGAGCTTGCATGTAGGGCTCTTTTGCAAGCAGCTCGCGCTCATGAAGAGCAGCCAGATAGCGGCGGTTCTCGTCTTCGCGGCGAGCACGTTCCAAAGCAGCAAAGGAAGCAATCCCCTGTTGACCGCCCTCCGCAATATTTTGCAAGGCGTGACGGCTCTTGCCAGCAGCCATACCAAAGCCCGCCGACATCAACGCCATCAAAGCGTTTTCACGACGATCAGCTGCGGACTGAGCATTGCGCTCGGCCTTAATCTGGGCAAGTTGCGTAGCGATGCTGCCGCCACCCGCACCCCCAGAAGCTACTCCGGGGTTAACGGTTGTGTCGGTCTTGATCCCGGGTCCGGGCACAGGAGGAAGAGAGGCCAATCCCTGACCACCCAAGTTCATTGGATTGCTATCTCCGGAAGCTACAAAGTCCTCTGGACGAGCTTTCTTCAACACGGCTTCTTCGGCCTGACGACGCTGCGCCTGTTTTTGCGCCAGCTCTTCATCGGTCATATTGCTGAAATAGTCTGACACGCTTGTTGGGTTTTTATTAACAGCCTCTTCGTACTGAGCACGAAGGGCTTCGCGTTTACGCAAGGCCTCTTCACGTGCAAGTGCAGCATCAGAAACCTCTTGAGCCTGACGTTTAGACTGCGCCACGCCCGCTTCATCCTGACCCATAAAACGCTGGAAAGATCGACCAATCGGAGAAGAATTGGGGGGAGGTGCTTCATAGCTGTCAATATTACGTCTAGCTTCGGCACGACGTTCTTCCGTGGTAGGACTGATAACTTTATCGTAAACTTCGGGACTGATTTGCGCGTTTCTTCCACCCACATCAATAGGCTCAACGTAGTTGGGAGTATTACCTGTGATGCCAGCCTCTTGACGGTATTCGTTATTCTGACCAATACGCAAACCAATGTCTGGCAAACGGTAGTTACCGCTACGGTTGGGTTCTTTGATGGTCAGTGAATTGACGAAATTGTCCCACATGCTTGAAACAGCGGGGCCACCCTGCTGGAAGTGCTGCACAGGACCGCCGTTGGCAAAATTCGAGACTGGGTTAGTGACAGCCTGATCTACAGCCCGACTCACCGCAGTTTGAATGGGGTTACCACTCATCGGATCTTCTGGTAATGGAGAAGATTGACCCCCGCCCAAGAAACCACCGTCAGCAAATCCGCGAATAGTTGGTTGTATTGTAGGGTTGGCAAAGGATCTAAGCTGCTGCGCCCCCAGATCCGGAGCTGTAACCATGGATGTGATCCCCGTTCCCTTGGCACTGGGGGCGGATGGACCTTGGTCCGTGGACGACGGACCTTGGAACATGGGACGATTTAAAACAGGATCATACATCACTTAAACCTTACTTGTTAAACAAGTTATACGCAGAAAGGCCCGCGATACCAAGCCCACCAATCTGAGAAACCAGCGATGGAGACGGCGCAGCAGTTTGACTAATTGTCTGTTGTGAAGACGGCGCACCTTTATAGATATCGCTTAGGAACGACACGCGCTGATAAGGCTCGTACTGCTGCTGCAAAGCAGTCTGACGAGCCGCATCGTTGACCTTCTGCTGGTAGGCCTGTTGTTTTTCACCGATATTGTACAGGAAGGAAGTGTCTCCCTGAGCAAGGCCAGACATCTGCTGTCCAAGGTTCGCGGTCTGCTGACCAACGCCAGCCAATCCTGCTGCACCAGCCTGTGCCAGATTTCCTGCGCCCAAGGATAGGTTACCCACTTGCTGTGCGCGGGCTTGTTGGTTCTGGAAAGCATTCATTGAGGCCGTCTGCGCCTGATTGTAGTTGTTGGCATAGTCTTGGAAGATGCGCTGAGACTGGATATCGTACAGGTTACGACCAAGCTCGGTCTGTTGAACACCCTGACGGCTACCGCCAAAAGCACCAGACTTAACAGCTTGGGCATTAAGACCCTGCTGCTGGACCTGAGCCTGACGCTGCATCTCCTTCATAGCGTTCTGGGTAACTTGCTCCTGATACGGATTCATATATTCCGTAGCAGATTGAGGATTATAGGCTTGAGCCCCAGCAACCCCGTAATTTATAGCGGCCTGACCGTATTGAGGCAGTCCACTAAATCCCGCAGAAGCATTAGCGTAATTTTGCGAAGCCTGATTCATATAGGGTTGGTAGACACCAATACCCTGAGAAGCCATCCGCAAAGCATCCTGCTGCTGCGGGGACATCCCCGCAATTTCCATCCCCGGAATTTTAACCGGCTGTTCGGAAACCTTTTTTGCAACATCAAGAAGACCGAGCTTATAGGCTTCGATCTCGGGGGATTCCCTCGTGATGTATTCTTGGGTTGTTGTCTCGACCATGGTTATGCCACCCGTTCAAATTTATGCATGAGTTCGTACATTTTCTTTGCACCCTTCATGCGGTCTCCGCCACCAGCTCCACGAACGGCTTTGGCAGTCATTACAAACTCACCATCTGATAGCTTTGCAGGGATCGAATCACTTTTTCCAGTGCCCGGCCCATTAAGGTGGCCCCCAGTCCTTGCATCCATGATTCCACCGGTTGCAGCCCGAGTAAACTGTGGGGTAGAATATGCTCCCTGAGGGATAACATATGATTGTGGGGGAGGCATCTGCTGGTTACTTGGTTGAGCTGAAGCCACGTTCTGGGCAACACCCCCCGTCTGAGGGAAGTTCGGAGAGCTATAAACACCCTGCTGCCAACTATATTCTGGAACTTTAGCTGCTGGGGTATAGTTGCTAACGAACTTACTGGAGTCGACCACGGTCCATGGGTACTTAGCCTGACGCTCTGATTGCGTAAGGTCAGGATGACTTGCAGCAAGAGAGGCTGGAGCCTTTTTCTCTCCCCCTAGAGCGTTTGCTGCGAGCAATGCTCCACCGCCCAAGGCAAGGGCCGTACCCGGATTTGTTTTGATCCACTTCATTGGATCGTCCAAGAAACTTACCCCTTTGGATGCTGTTGAACTAGGTGAAATTGTTGGACTTGCCCCACCGGTTCCCGGAGTTACCGTTCTGGGGCCTTCAGTAGGAAGGCTGTTCTGCAAATCCGTAAGATCGCCACCAGCTACGCCTTTGGCATTTGTAGCGGTTTCCAGAGCATAAGACCCACTCATGCCCGTACCGCCGGAGGCCCCACTTCCAAACAGGGTTCCACCAAAGCTTTCGCCCGTTCCACCGAGGTAGGAAGGAAGCGCACCAGTTACACCTTCCATAAAGGTTCCGCTGCCGCTCAACACGTTGCTGAGACCACCAAATGCCAGCGATCCGATACCGCCCATGGCGGCACCCATCAATGCGCCTTTAACACCGCCACCACTGGCAAGACCACCGAGACCGCCGCCAACTACTGCGCCAAGGAACGGCATGCCAACCATGCCGCCGACGACAGTACCAATAATAGGAGCAGCAAAACCAAGAAGCTTGCCAATACTTTTCAGCCACCCATATTCAGGCAAACCCGTTGCAGGATTGATGTCGCCAGATCCCCCTCGAGCCTTCAGGAGCTCTGCTTCGGCAGGAGTAATGTGGGCAAGGATTTTATCTTCGCCTCGACCCGCAGCCTGAACGCGCTTTGCAGATTCCTTTACGGAGGCAAGACCGCCTTTTGCAAACTTCTTTGCAGAGCTGCTGGCCTTATTTATTGATTCGCGGACCATGGCATGGATGGTTGCAAAAATAGGCGGGCTGTATTCTGCTGGCATATCACCTTCGTCAACAGCCCCATTACGAACAAGTTCATCAACAACCTCAGGATAACGGTTGGCATGTTGTTCAAGGAAGTTGAGAAGCTGGTCAAAAACTTTCAATTTCTGAAGAGGCAGTGCCGCAATCTCATCCGCCAAACCGGACAAGGCCTTCTTTTTCTCTGGATCCAGATTCTCGTAAAATGTTCCAACAGTATTAGCAATACGCTTGAAGTCATTCTGCGTATAGGGCTGAACTGGGCTAGCTGGATTGAGTGCTGCAATACCCTGCATAGATGCGTTCCTACGATACGAAATGTTCACATTTGGCAGGGCCAGAGCCTGATACTGGCAAATGTGAACATACCTGTTTGTTACCTAAAAGACAAGTCATACGGTCGTAACTGAAACGGAACCAATTGTCCCTGTGGCGGAAAGACCTCTAACATATGCCGAATTAAGTTGAGGGATACGAAGAGCACCCGCAACTTGAAAAATAGTACCCTGTTCCAACCCATATTCATCCCCCTGAAGGTTTGTCAAAACGATTGTTGTTTGACGACCTTCTCCGGGGTTTCTGATAGCCACAACAAGAGCATCCAATGCTCTAACGACATCTTGAAAGTATCTGGAATCGTACTCTCCGGGAGGTCGGGGGAATGTTGGAAATACGCTACGGTAATCCATCAGCGACCCCCATCAGGCCTGACCTCAATACGAGGAGAACCAAGACCCCATCGAGTACCGACCTTATTGCTTTCAATACGGAAGATCAGGGAGCGACCGCGTACACGGACGTTTGCCACGTTGGTGTACTGATCCACCGGAGTAGTTGATGTTCGATCAACCGCGGAACTTGAACCACTGGCGTAGTTTGAACCCGTATAATTCTGGGTTTTCAAGATGACGGAAACTTCGGGGCTGCTCGTTGAGTTAAAAAACTTCAGATCAGGAACAATACGACGAACAAAAGAGAACTTATCCCCATCAGCAATGTCAACCGGAGAAGCTTCGATGTAAGCATTCAACGCAGAAGGTGGAGTTGTGCTCCCATCATCCGTTCCGTATTCGTGATTATAGAGGTAATTATCTGTACCAGCAGCTATCGAAAGTTGACGAACACCATCATCTAGCCATGCTGTACGAGCTAGTATCCCGTACGACCATACCTTATCGATGTAGTTATAGGTTACATAACGGTCATTTTCACTTGAGTTTGCAGAAGGGTAGAGCCAACTGACCTCATTAAACTGGGCCGTCAGATACGCAAAGACCTTGTCGGATTGAGCAGTATTGAAATCGTTAAACACGTACGACTGAATAGGGCAGGGCAACGGCTGAGTCTGACCGGCATAAACATAAAAGTTACTATGACCCATCCAGAAGACAGCGTCATCGACAGCTACTGCGGAATTATACCCCATGATTGTGGTATTTGCGGCAAGCTGCTGTAAGCCGAAGGTGTATGGCGGACCAAGATACTGCATGGAGTAAACGGCAGTATCCGAGAAGATGACGATTTCGCGCTTAGTTTCAACGGCTTTAACGATCTTGGTCCCTGAACCAATGCGAAGATCTCCAGCGGTATTGGTGGCAGAAGGATACCAAGTGAAGGGATCTTCCCCATCGCTGAACCGAACAAGCAGGGGGTCTTGAGATCCTCCCCCACCCATGTTTGAACCAAAAGCAATGACGTGTCGATCACGGTCCGAGACCATGATTTGGGTAACAACATCGGGTGTAGAGGTGTCCGTGGACAACGAGCTTAGGGTAACTGCTCTGGTTGTGATACTCCCACCACCATACCAATAGTAGACCCCGCCGTTTCTGACGTTGAAGAGAAGGTCTTCGCCATAGTTGTCTTGTGACCACAGCCGAAGGGTGTTACCAACCGTGACGGTAGTACCAGAGCCCCACGTTCCACGGCCCCATGTACCCGAACCCCAGCCGACACCACCAACTTGGGTATCAAGACCCGTATTGATCTGGTAGGCCGCAGTAATGGTCGTGCCGCCATGACCTGTATCGGAACCATTGGCAGTCACAGGGACTGTGATGCTATAGCTGTTTGGATCAATGTAAGTAATCTGGTACTCAGCATTGAGGACGGTAGCAGTAACATTCCCACCAAGAGAAGTAGCACCACTAAAGGTAACGTAGTCTTTGTCAACACACCCATGGCTTGTATCAGCTACCACAATTGTGGAGAGTCCGTTTGTGGCGGTGAACGCCCCATTGAGGACAACGGTTCTACGGATTGGGGTAATGTCATAATACCCACCGCTCTTCTCAACATAGAACTTTAGGTTGGTCCCAAGAGAAAGGTAATTGTTACCGTTAAGGGTTACCCACGCCAAAAGGGTTCGAGCAGACCCGAGAAAGGTGCTGCTTGATAGTTTTTCCCAGCCGCCAATTGTTTCCGGAAACCCCAAGCGGAAACGCACAAGGTTGCAGTCAAACCAACCGCCCTCGTTTGTGTATCCTGTGACATCACGAATAACGCCGGGACGAAACTGGAGTTTCTGAAAAGGCATGTCTGTCCTTTATTGAGTAGTCGAAGTCTCAATAGGGGCAACCAAGTCGGAAGCCTGTAGCTGTGATTGTGCCGAAGATTTAACCTTTGCAATAAGGTCTACCACTTCCCCAAACGGACGTTGTGACAGAGACATCAGCACATAGTTTACTTCGTCGACGGTAAATTCCAGTGTAACTTTCATAGTCTTTCTTCCTCTTGGTTAAGCCGCCCAAGGTGGAGGCAAGTCGACAACGGTAGGTGATACCTGTTGCTGGATCTGATTGTCAATGCTGGTTTCCAGTTCAGCAACGCGCTCTGCACCGAGACTTTCAATAACCCATGCAGTGACCTGCGCTTCGGTCAAATCAGCATAGGGCGTGAATGGGCTACCATCGGCATATGTCACGCCTACCGTGCCATAGACAGAACCGGAATGACCATTGCCATCAGTGCCATTCATTACCCAATGCACAGTGAACACAACGTCAGTTTCGCCTTCATAAGAAGGGTAGGCCGACAGCGTTGGGAAGGACCAAGTGTAAGTATTGGACATTATTTTGACTCCAGTGCGGTAACTTTTGCGGATAGTTCTTTGATAGCGGCGACGAGGTGAACAACAATTTTGCTGTAGTCTACGCCTTGATATTTAGGTTTGCCATCAGCATCAACTGCGTCTTTTTTGCCAAAAACCGCAAGAGGAACAATCTCTTGCAATTCATGGGCAATAAAACCTTCTCCTTTTTCATCACCGCCAATCCAATCATATGTGACAGGCTTTAACGCGCTGATTGTCGCCAGCCCAGTTGTCATGGGATGCACGTTTTCTTTCAAGCGATGATCAGATGATGTATTGTAAGCCGTTGCTGTTGTCGACGTGGTAATGCTACCGACTTGTGAAGTATCATTATAAAAAGTTATTGGTGTTTTTGATGCACCAGCACTAGTTCTGATATATATAGCAGGTGTACTTCCTGAAGTATTTTTAGAAATGACTACTTCAGATACAGAAGAAGAAAAACCATATTGACCTGCTATACCTACATTTGGAATAGAAGTGCAACCAACCAGCAGATAGCCGCTGGTGTCGATGCGCATTGCTTCAATGCCAGCAATTTGAAAATTGTGAGTGCCGAAACTGGTTTGCGCGGCGTTATAAATTATATTTCCAGTTGCACTATCCCTAGAAATATCCAAGTATTCGCTACCAGCAGTTGCGCCAATCCTAATTTTTGCGGTTGTGGTTCCTACATGAAGTAAAGCCCCCGGCGAATTTGTCCCAATCCCTACGTTGCCGCTGGGGTCGATGTAAAGTCTTGATGTTCTTGCGCTGTTGTTGCCAGTGTTTAGGGATAGCGTATAACCAGCAAAGGTACTTGTGTATGGTGCAGTGTTTTCGTCCATATAAAGGCATGTATAAATGCCGTTATCAGTTCCTGCGCCGCGGATTGTTTGTGTTCCGCTTACTGTAAACTTTGTGCTTGGCGAACTTGTCCCAATCCCTACGTTGCCGCTGGTGTCGATGCGCATACGTTCGGTAGCATTTGTATAGAACGTCATGTTGGACGAACCAAACGCCCCAATGGCAAGGTCATTGCTAGTTCCCGAACCTGTTATTGCTGCTACAGAACCAAAAAGTCCTGTATTAGCGGCAGCAGTGTTATTGTAAACAAGCAGTGCTGAGTTTGTTGATGTCCCGGCAAGAGTCAATTTTGCTGATGCGCTTGGCGAACTTGTCCCAATCCCCACGTTGCCGCTGGAGTCGATACGAATGCGTTCAGTGCCGCCCGTACTTGCCGCAACTGTATCGGCGGCGGGGAACCACAAACCAGTGTCGGCTGTGCCGGTGGTTGATACAATGGCAGGGAGTGCTGCGCTACCCGCGGCAACAGTCGTTATACCCGTTACACCGAGGGTTGAACTAAGAGTAGTCGCGCCCGTTACACCGAGGGTTGAACTAAGAGTAGTCGCGCCCGTTACACCGAGGGTTGAACTAAGAGTAGTCGCGCCCGTTACACCGAGGGTTCCACCCATTGTGGCATTGCCAACGATAGCGGTATGCGCCTCTACGATGTCTGTGCCGTTACACGTTAGTACTACCTTCTTCCCATTGGGGACGAGTATCCCCGTCTGACCCGACACTTTCACGGTTACAGCAAAACCACCGGAGGTGTTGTTGTAAACAAAATACATTTTTTCCTTGGCAGGAACAATCAAGCTAGTTGTGGCATACGTCAACGCGCCTGTCATCTCAATGAACATGTTTCGCGCTACACCCGAAGCACCGTTGGGGATTGTGATCGTGGTAGTCGCCGCCGAGCCGTCTGTAATAGCTTGAGTTACATACCCGCCGATTGCTTCTTCCAGCAGAGTGCCGAGGTTAGTATTGGTTGTAGCACCCCATGTACCGGACTGATCGCCCGTCCCTATGAGTTCGAGACCAAGATTCGTTGAATAAGTGCTAGCCATTTATCTGCCTCCTACGCGGCAATCTGAATCCAGTTGGGGGTCTGAGATGGAGAGGTGGGGGTCCAAGCAGGGCTTCCACTTGGGACCACTTGTGTCCAACTAGGCGTTTGATTAGGAACGACATTCCCCCAAACGAGAACTTGCCCACCATACCCTATTGCGGAAACCCCCGCAAGACTGACATTTGCATCTGCTATGATGGTGACTGAGCCAGCACTACCTGTCGCAGATAGACCCGTTACATCAATCAAGTTGACCGAGGTAATGTCTACCTGTCCTGCCGAACCCGACCCAGACACACCCGTTACAGAAACATTTGGACTCTGGATGAAGTCAACTGTTCCAATGTATCCAGTGGCTTCGATACCGGTCGGACTGACATTTGCATCCGCAGTAACAGTAGTAGAGCCCACACTTCCCGTAGAAGTAAGGCCCGTTGGACTGACATTAGCATCCGCAGTAACCGTGGCAGAAGACGCAACATCCCCAGTAGCAGAAACCCCTGTTGGACTGATATTGGGGCTCAGTATAAAATCAACTGTCCCAATACCACCTGTTGCCTCAACCCCCGTTGGGCTAACATTGGCATCTGCCGTGACCGTAGCAGAGCCCACACTTCCAGTGGAAGAAAGGCCGGTTGGGCTAACATTGGCATCTGCCGTAACTGTGGCGGAGGATGCCACATCCCCCGTAGCTGATACTCCCGTCAGATTGATGCTGACATCAACTACCGCTACAACGGAGCCCACACTTGCTGTTGCCTCAACGCCAGTTGGACTGACGTTAGCATCTGCAACAATAGTAGCTGACGAAGCTACATCACCGGTAGCCAGACCGATAGCAATCGCATCCGTGCCAAATGCGCCCAGTCCCCAACCTTGGGACCGGTCCCATCCTTCAAAGGCTACGATTGCATCGGTCATTGGTCATTACGCAATACGAATGATAGCGTTGGAAGCGTCGGCGGTGGGGAATACAACCGTGAATGTACCAGCTGAAGCGGTCTTATCCGCACCGAAGTCCAGCACAACAACAGCCTTGTTGCTCTGAGTCGAGTTGTAAATCAACGCGCCACGAGCCGTAAAAGAAGCCGTAGACCACGAGCTGTCAGCAAAATCTGCCCAAGCCGTTGTGCCACTGGAAGAAGTGGTTGGACTTGTCAGCGTATTACCGCCAGCCGTGTAAGCTGTGCCCGTCGTATTGGTTGTTTCGTTGGTCGAGGAGTATACCGTCGTTGAGGCATCAAGAGTTGCCGAGGAGGTATACAAAGCGATTTTGAAAGTATCTGCGCCCGTCCCTGCACGAACGACAGAAGTGTTGAAAGCGTGGATGCCGCTCAACAGCTGCAACTTGAAGGAAGTTGCCATGAAATTGCCAGTGAATGCCATTATGGCCTCCTCAAAAGTTCAGCTAAATAAGGATGACCAGCTTCTGTTACCAGATGGCTGACCGTGGTCCTGTCACAGGATATAGCACGTTTTATGTGATCAAGCACTACTTGTTCCACTAAATCCTTAAAGGCTACGGCCTGTTCACGGATTGCAGGGTGCGCTGTTTCGGAAACAGAGACAATGCGATCAGCGGCCCGCTTTGCCCAGAACTCCGGTGGGTGACCACCATTTGAAGAGGTTTCAACATCAACTCTGAAACCACCGACCGTACCTTGACTACCAACCATTCTATGTTGCCTTTGTTTTGACTAAACCATCCCGATAAGCATCCTCATCTTCGAGACCCTCACCGTAGTTCTTCAAGCGAGCTAATGCTTCCGCGAACCGTTGATTATATAAGTTCAACAAATCCTGCTCGCCCTTCATATAGGTATAAGCCTCAAATAATGTTCCGTAAAGAAGGGCTTGTTCTGCATTGTCCCCCAGCCAAGATGTACCTGTATCTACAATTGAGGCGGGCTGATAGAAATAATGCAGCTCCACAGGGTAAGCACCAGCAGGAACCGGGGCTAAAAGGAACGTACTTTTATCATACAAAGCATAATACTTTGGGGTTCCTGTAGCACCAGAAGGATTATACTCTTGGAGGAACTCAACGTCCTTGTTCAATAGGAAAGAAGTTTCCCCGCTGACAGTCACGCTTAACGAATAGGATGCCAAAAAATCTGCGGGCAAACCAAGGTACTTGTTGCTGGCAGTCGTTGTACCGGAGACATTATAACGAAAATCGACTAACTGAACGGAAAACAGAATCCGTTCTTCGCAGTTGCGAATAAAGGTGGGGATGTAAGAGTTAAAGGTTGTTTCATCGTATTCGGTGAAATCCTTTACCGCTTGTACCAGCGTCGTGTATGTCCATGCCATTATGTGATACTCACCGTAACGATACCAATCTGCATAACACCCTGTGTGCTGATGTTCTGAAGATAAGGAAAAATGTCTTGACCCACCGGAACGTCCATTGGTTCAACCCGGCTTGGGCGCGGCTCAAACAAAGCTTGTGGCTCGGTGGGTGGGAAGATAGGCTGGATCTGCGGATGCTTTGGTTCCCAGCATTCGACGCAAGTCCGCAACCCATTCCACTCTTTCTTTAAAGAGTTGTTACGGTACTGGAGACCACAGCGGTCACATAGCGCAATTGCATAGTTGCCTCCTGCGTATTTGCCCATATTACACTACCCTATACCAGTTCCTCACCGGAGTAAGTTGCAGTGAAGCGCGGTCACGGTCCTCACTCTTGGCTCTGTCAAACTCTTCCTCGTATACAGCCTTCAAGAGCTGCACACGATCCGGGGCTTTCTTCATAGCGATATAATAAGCAAGACCAGCCACAAGACAGGGATAGAAGCGGAAAGGGATGTCGAGTGTGTTTGCGCCGCTTCCAGCATCATCCATACGGACGAGCTTATCAACAATAAGGTAATAATCCTGATTGGGCCGAGGCCATATAATAAGCTGAGGAGTGATCTGACGGTTGACATAAAACTGAAGGGGTCGCCCAACTGAGAGTTTGTTCGGAATGCTGAGGTAATAATCGCGGCTGATTCGGTCAACGGTTAGGTCCTGCTGGTTTTGAGAGGCAGCAGTGTTAACAAACCGACAGGCCATTGAGATGATATCAATGGTGGAAGTGGGAAGTTCGTAAGTCAGACCATCCGAATTGACCCCACCATTAGCAGACACCGTAATCGAATCACGAGCAATCGTCCATTGGTTCAACCCACGGTTTGCCCACTCTGCCAGCAAGAGGTTCAAGCTTCGGCGAGCCGTGCGCTGATCATAGCCCGTACGGACCTCGATACCACACCGCTCAAAAGCTTCCTCGATGTATTCACCTAGATCGAGGTTGAACGTCTTCGTGCCGGAAGTTGCCATCTTAGCTTACCTTGCAGCTTTTCGACCGACCTACGCCAGCCCCCTTAGGAGTTACCATGCCGCCGCCAGCCTTGCAAACGGAGCCCCCATGATTGAGAGCAACGCCCATGCCACGAGTTGCAATGCCGCCGCCGCGCAAACCTTTTGGAGATTGCTGCTTGTCGTGCTTGGTGTCCATGCTAGATTTTTCCCAATCGGCAAGAGACATACCATGCTTCTTAGCCAACTTCTTGTCCTGCTGGAGGTCCTTCTTAGAACCTTCCCACTCCTTCATGCTCATTTTAGCCATGGTACTTTTTCCTTTGTCTTCTTCGGGGTTGGTTAGGATTCCAAGATTAAGTGATCCGCGCTGGGACATCAGTACATCCTTACTTTAACTTTTGTTAAGTCCGCGAAGTGTCTTCGCAAGATTGGCGCGTTTGGCAAGAGTTGGGTTGGAAGACTTAGAAGCAGCAGCCAGTTTAGCCGCTGGAATCTTTTCTCCAGCAGGGACTTTCAAGGACTTACGAAGAGCACCGGGGTTTTTGATCGCATCCTTGATCCACTCACCACCTTTAGCAAGACCCTTTGACTCAGATAACGCAATGGCAACTGCTTGTTTGGGGCTCTTAACAAGGGGGCCACCTTTGCCAGAGTGCAGACTGCCAGCCTTGAACTCGTGCATTACTTTGCCGATTTTCTTTTGTTTGGCCGTCAGCTTTTTCATTTCTTTTTGCCTTTGCCAACAGCGATGACAACCATAAGTTTAGGCTTGTTGGGTGTAACGCCTTTGACGCGACCGACATTTGGGAGACCGCCCTTTTTCAAAGCTACCCCCATGCCGCGAGTAGCTACACCGCCGCCACGCATCTTGTGCTCTTTGGCTTCTTTACGCTTGCTTTCGCCAGCTTCGTGCTTCTTCATTGCGGCCTTGGAAGCGTAAACTTCCTTGCTGCCTTTTTCCTTAACAGCACCGCCCTTTTTCATGGCAGGGGGAGCAGCACCGGGGGACATGGGGGAGGTCATCATTGGAGCATCGGACATAGCGGGGGGCATGGGAGCACCCGCTCCACGGCGGTCCGCCATTGCCATGTTCATGGCACGTTGACGGATGCGCTTTGGCATGGAGTCGTTTTTGCCGGGTTTTTTCATAAGGGCCATGGTAGTTCTCCTAGCGTTTCACAAGATGGTCTGCGATGAGACGGTCTATTTTTTCTTCAATACGATCAAACCTTTTGTGCATTAAGGCTAGGTCGCTTTGTAACTCTGCTTTTGTAACGTACTTTTCTCTGGTTTCAGATACGGTTTTCCAGAGTTGGTTTTGCTGGCTGTTAAGATATACTAGTACCCACCCCATCGGGACAATGAGGAGGGTGTGAAGCATGTTCCACACTAAATCAATGGATATGTTCATCACACCCCGCCCAGCTCAGTAGATTTTACGCAAGACGAGGATGATTGTGTAAGCATCCCCGGCAGAGGCATCCAACGTAGTAAACAGGATGTTGCCTGTTTTACCCGTAGTTGCGTTGTTGGTCAGATTAACGGAATCCGTAAAGTCCATTGTCTGAGCGGCATTTTGCGGAAATGTAAGGATAGTTACGTTTGCTGTAGCTTCCCACAGCAAACGAACTTCCATTCCATGCGTAAGACCGTAGATGCGTTCAATCTGAACAGCGGAACATGCCTTGCCAAAGTAGGTGGACAGGGTTGTAACATCCACCTTCTTAACAGCGGTTTCCCCTGTGCCATCGGAGGCATTGGTAAACTTCATGATGGCTTTTTTAACGCCATCATAAAGAAGCTGTGTTGCTACAGTGTCAGCCATTGCGGCCCCCTATTATTAGACCACAAAGGTCAGGTTAGGGTTCTGAGCATAACTAACAACCAAGACGCCTGTTCCTGTGCCGGTGTTGGTCGAGGTCAGGCGGATACGAATATCGGTTGTGCCAACGTTTGCCCAGTTACCGATACGGGTTGCATCTGCACCAGCGGTAGCGGCAATAATGCCAAGAGTACCACCAGCCACTGCACCAGCAGCAGTCAAATAAGTAGCTGACCCAGTTGTGCCAACACCGAGGGTTGACGAACTGCCAGACCAAATAGCGGTGATGAACAGCTGAATGGAGGTAATGGTGCTACCGGCGGGGATGACGATGTTGGAAGTATAAATGCCGTCTGCCCCTGCGCCCGCCTGAGAAACGGTTTCGGACTGCATGGAGATGACCGTGCCAAGGTTGGCTACGTCTTGGCCCAAGGTTGTGCCAGTGGTGAATTTGATGTCGCCGACTTTAACGGGACCAGAGAAAGTGGTAATACCCATCGTATAAACTCCTGCACGATGTAAGCCATGTTGTCTGTGCAGCGTCCGCCGGGACGGTCAACATAGCCGGAACCCCCGGACTGCACAGAGACTATACGAAAAAGGGGGCTGACACAAGGCCAACCCCCTTAATTTTGTTGCCGCACTTAGTGCTTACGCACCCTGCGAACCGTAGATCGCACGAGGATCAGACCAACCGAAGCTGTAACGCTCGCGGGCCTTATAACGAGCGTTGCCCGTTTCAAAGTCGCCTTCCATTGCAGTCTTGATTGGCGAACGAACGAAGTGCTTCAAGCCATTTGGTGCGTCAGTCTTGATGAAGAACGCATCAGGGTCGGTCAAGAAGTGGTTCACGGTAAAGCCCTGCGGCAAATAGCCGCCTGACTTGATCGCGTTCAGGTCGTTGTCAGCGGTCGAAACGCGCTGATCGGACTTGAGGATACGCTCGGCGGTGAACTGGAGAGCTGGGTTGATAATCAGCTTCATGCCACGAAGAGCGATTTTCAGGCCGCGTTCGTCGATGAAAGCTGCGATATCAATCAGAGCCTGTTCGAGCGAGGTTTCGTTCAAGTCAGCCTGAGTGGTTGGGGTGTTCGCAAACGTACCGCCACCGAAGGTAGGATGTGCGCTGTTGACCATCGACACGCCATCGCCGCCCAGATAGGACGAGGAGAAAGCGTTGTTGAGGACCGAAGCAGCCTTCACCTGTTTGGTGTTGGACATCGAACGCGCCATTGCACGGGTATAGCGGGCCGAGAGTTTGTCGTAGAGATTATCTTCGACAGCTTCTTCGGTGATCGCAAACGCGATGGCAATGGTGTCATGGGTGTAGCGGGCAGTATACGATTCACCAGCGGTGTCGTAAGTGATCGCTGCACCTTCGCCCTTTACTGGGGCCTGACCGAAACCAGCCAGCATGACTTCTTCTTCGAAGGCACGGTCAGAATTTTCCGTGTCGAAAATCTCGGCATGCTCGTTGTCGTAACGATCATATTCCATCCCAAAGAGTGCATTGAGGCCCGGCTCAAGCTCTTTGAGGAGTTGTGAACGAGTAATAGCCATTGTTCAAATCTCCTTAAACGCCCGCGCCAGTGCCGTTGGCATTGTAGCGATAGAAGTGATTGTTGAGCAGCACAATCGCCAGACGACCAGCAACCGAAGCATCAGTATTGAAAGGAGTATCCTCGAAGCCAATGATGCGGAGGTTGAGAGTGTTGGTAGTTGCTACCGTTGAAACTGCCAGCTTTGCATACGAACCAGTGATCGCGCTGCCAGTGATGGCGGTTGCGAAGTTGGCGTTTGCGTGGACAATCGAATCAGCCGCAGCAGCGTCTGTGTTGATCAAGAACAGCTGGTCAGGGTTAGAGACCACAGTTGCCGTAGCAATTGAGTTTGCATAGACAGCCGAAGTGCCGGGCCAATATGGCGACCAGCGGGGCTTGCCTGTCAAATCAATGTAGTTACAACCGAGGAAGACACCCAGAATAGGTACTGTACCGCCGGTGGCAGTAGCAGGGAGATCGATCATACCGTTAGTCAGCGGAATGACAGGTGCGCCGCAGTAGATGGAGCTGGACGTACCCGCAGTAGCTGCGGTCTGAATCAGATATGTGCTGTCGCCGTTGGTGTTAGCACCGCTTCCAAGCATACGATACGGGCGAAGCCCGAAAGTGGCATTGATATTTGCCATTGCTTAGATCCTTTTGAAATTATCCGGCGGAACGATTTCCACCGAAGGTTACACGAGTTTGACGATCTGGCTTACTGATCGGCATTGAAGAGTGCTGGTCTCGCATCAGGTCGTTATCAACCGCATCCATCTGCTGTTGGGCTTGGTTGCGGTAGTACGCTTCCCGTTGTCTGACAAGATCATCTGGGATACGCGCTAGGACTAATCCACCTACCGCAATAACTCCGGCATGCTTGCCATCATTAATGGTAGGAAGATCAAAGTCCGGAAACTCATCAGCGCGAACAAGTTCAAAGCCTTCGCGTAAGCGGGAATGGAGATTCTTTTTATCGTCAAAGCCGCTGGTCTCCATACGAACCCAGCGATGCTTGTAACCCTCCGGTGCGGGGGGTGCGTCCAACGAGGACGGGGGTCTCCAAACTTGAGGGCGAGCTTGTTTGGCTCGGGCATTCTCGGAACGAGGTGTACGGTCAACTGACATAATCATTGTCCTAACATCTGCTTACGAGCATGCTTCGCATACTCTTCTAAACTAACATTGAGTGCTTTGGCAATCCTTACCTGACTTGGGGTCAGAGAAATCTTGCGCTGGCTGGGTTTTGCGGTGGATCGGGCCGAAGCCACGGGAGACTGGGGCCGTTCTGCGGGCTCCGATCTTTTGAACTTGTGGGGAAAATCTTGCCGCATGCGATGATCAAGCTCGTCGTAATACTCATCGCTGGTTGGGTCGTAGCCTTCACGAGTCACTAAATCCTCATGAATGGCATAAGCCGTAGCGGTCATGGCACGATCAGCACCAAACCACTCGTTTTTCTCTGCCCAGCCTTGAGCCTTTGGATCAGGTTGCAGCTGGCGAGGAGCCTCTTGAGGGGCACGAGCTTCCCGCTCATACCGCTGACGCTCCGCAACATCCTCCTGTTCCCGACGCAAACGGGTGACACGCAAGCGTTCGTTTTCTACGGCGACGTTTGCAAGAAGGGATTGTGCCTCGATCTGGGCATCAGAATCACCCATATCGATGGCTTGTTTCAGCCTATCCTTGGCCAGCCGTTCCTGAGACCGAATGCGGTTATCAAACTCTTGGACCAACGTCTGGTCCAAAATCGTTGCTTTTTGCTTATAGTTATCAAGCTCACCCTTCAACCCACGGGCAAAATCAAGAGCCGCTCGTTCGCGACGCTCGGCTTCCCGGATCTTAAAGGTCAGCTTGTCGATACGCTTCTTAACCTTGTCGGAATGCTCCTCAAGGTCTTGGTCATCACGAGAGGGCCGTCGCTCAAGCTCCGGTTCCGGCTTTGCCGCAACCTCAACCTCGACTTCTCCTTTTTCGTCACCATCATCTTCTAAGGTGATCTCAATGGAGCCGTCTTCGACTTTGTCTTCTTCACTCATAGCAATCTCCGTTGCTGCACTGATCAGACGTTCAAGATGTCCGCCGGATCAGAGATGGTTGCGATGATCTCGTCATCGTTAAGGATGCGGACTTCTCCGCCTTCGATACGGAACCGTGCCCCGGCATACCGCCCAAGCATAATCCAGTCCCCCTGCTTGCACCACGGCCCATCAGGAAACTTGTCTTTATCCTTGTAGGCTGTTGGTCCAACGGCAAGAACATAGGCAACCACGGTTGCCAATGATTGACGCTCTACGTATTCCTCAGCAAGATGTACTCCGCCCTTGGTTTTTCCTGCGCCGCGATAGGGCAACACAAGAAGTCGCCAACCCGTAGGCTGGGGCAATCGTGCTAGGGCTGACTGAGGGATCTTGGTTGGGTCGAGAACGACCTCTTCCGGGAGGACAAAGGCCTGACCCAAAGCACCTTTGGGTTCTTCCTTGAGAAGGTCCGGATTAGTGACTGGCTCAGGGGCCTTGGCGTTCAGTTTCTTTTGAACATGGTCGGGTAGAATCAGATTACTCATTGTCTCTGTCTCTTTCATTTTTTAGCAAAAGGCGCAGCTCATTCTCGATCTCATCCCACACTTCGAGTTTACCCCGAAGGTGTCTGAAAGCGGAGAAGTCTGAGACGGGGCCTTTTGTTACCGCCTCTTCAACTACGTCTCTCCGCTCTCGAATCACTTTAAACAATCTGTCAACAATGTAAAGATCGCTCACAATTACTCCCTTGGTTTTTGCATGGCTTCCGTTTTAGCTTTGCTCCCAGCAGATGACCCATAGTAAAAATTAACAACCCCAGTCCAAGCTGTCCCCAGCGCACCGAGCATCATCAGGAGTGCTTCGGTTCCCGTCGGCGGCATACCCTTCAGCAACATCCAAACCAAGATGCCAAAGAAACCAACAGTGATCATGATGGCAAGGACACGGGGGATCCAGTCGTTGGTATGGATCTGCATATTCCGGGCAGAGTCACGATCCGCTGCCGAGATACGCTCAAGATCAATGTCCAGCTCCTTCATTTTTAACTTGAAGGTGGCGTCGGTTTCTTTCAGCTTCTGAAGCTGCTCTGGCGTTGCGCCCATTAGAGCGGCTGACACTTCGGATTCGTTTGCATCCGGATGTCCGAACATCGCCTCCGAAATGGTCTTGACCGCTAACCCCGCCAAAGGGCCACCCAAAGCTGTAGCTATAGTAGGAGCTACTTGGCCCAAAAGGCCACCGATTTTTGAAAGATCCATTCATTTCATCCTCTTATTAGTAAAGCCATACCAACAAGGCCCATCACCGATACAAGGCCCAGAACAATTAGTGTGACGACCGCAGCGTCGCGAATTTCCTCAAGCTTTGCAGCACGGGCCTTTTCCGCCGCGTACTTTTCCCGCTCAATCTCTTTACGAATATTGATGACTTCTCTTTGCACTTGATCCCACGCCGCTAATCCAAACTGTCCGACAAACATATTCTTGGCTTTTGCGGCCAAATCTTGAGCTTCTGCTTTTGCCGTATACCTCTCAATAGCAATCTGTTCCACAGATTTATTTGAGAATAGGGACTTGCGGGGTGGTTCCGCAGCAATCTGCGTTAGCTTTGCAAGGCTACCCCACAAATCGGACAAGTCTTTGGCGACATGTTGAATCTCTTTGCCCGCAGCAATGCCCGCTTTCAAACCTGAGAAAGCTGTTTGGGCAAGGGCTAGTACGGTTAAAGGATCCATATCACTTTTTCTTTGCAGCTCTCATGTTATCGACAAGATTTGGGTAGGGTCGTCCGGCAGCTTTAGCAGCGGCTTTGGCCGAAGCCTTTTGTGCTGAGGATAAGGGTTTAGACTTACCTAGTTCCTTGGGCCGTGGTTTTGACCAAACAGGTTTTTTCATTTGCCCTTATTCCTTTTGCTGATTGCCGCAGCCTTTGCCTTGGCATCCGCTTTAGAGGAAGCACCCCACACCTGAAGAGACTTCAGCAAGCGGGTTGGCTTGCCTTTCTCATCCCGCTCTGGTCCCGGCATGTTTCCCATGCGAGCAAGGAAGCTTGCCCGACGTGGGTTGTCACCCTTGAGAACGGGTGGCTTGAGGTTATGCCCCTGTGCCTTGGCAGAGGCACGGCCCTTGGCATTGAGCCCACCTTTTGGGTTCTTGCCCTCTGAACGAGTCCAAGCTGGGGTCTTTGCCATGGTTTTTACCGTACGAGATATTTGACTGGACGCATCTGAAGACCAAATCCACGCGCTTCCTGACGACCTTTAGGAGCAGGGGTGACAGGGACATCTTCTTGATGCTTGTAAGGAATCGTGCCTTGATTAACGATTTCCAGATCGTGGATGATTGGAACATCCTTTTGTTTAGCACTTTGGATTGGGGACTTCATGGGTATCTCCTTTGGTAGGGAACAAGTGGGAAGTATGGTTTATAGAACTGTCCTATACCAAGTTGAGTAGGAGCCACTGATATAGGATGCGATTTATATACGGAGGCAGTAGGAGTAGGTTTCCCCAAGCTCCCAAGAAATTTTGAAACATCATATTTTACTGGGGACACGGTTTTGGTTGTGTTTGTCTCCAATGAAACAATTTTAGGTTCCTGATACGGCTCTTTTGGGTTTATAATAATGTCTTTTGGTGGAGTCTTAGAGCTATCGTCAGTACCATCTCCCGGTCCTTTCCCTTTGCCAGTACCATCGTCAGTACCATCTCCCGGTCCTTTCCCTTTGCCAGTACCATCGTCTAAACTAGTTTTTCCGTCGGTAGTAGTTTTTCCGTCGGTAGTAGTTTTTCCGTCGGTAGTAGTTTTTCCATCGGTAGTAGTTTTTCCATCGGTAGTAGTTTTTCCATCGGTAGTAGTTTTTCCATCGGTAGTTGTATCAACGACGGTTTGGGTAGTGGATTTTTTAAAAGCATCGATTGTTTCTTGATCCTTGGTTAAAGAATCTTTAAGAAGATCAATCGTATTGTTACTTGTTAGTGGATTTTTTAAAAGATCCTTGGTTAATTCTGCGTTCTCATTTTGTTTATTTTGTAATGAAGTTGTAATTGCGTCCATAACGGTTTGTGTTAAATTTGTGCCACTTAGGGTATCAACCATATTGCCAATACCCTTGGCATTTTCTAACACACGCTGGTTATAATCTTTCCACTCTTGCGCTTCAGCCTCATCTTTTGCCTGTAAAAAATCAAGCGTTTTTGCAACGTCTGAACTTCTTTCAACAACTGGCTCTTTTTTAATAACTGGCTCATTTTTAATAACTGGCTCATTTTTAATAACTTCATCAATAGTCTGCCGGTCTATTTTAGGGCTAGTAGCGTCCGTGTCCGTTTCTGTTAATGAAAATGTTGTCGGTGTATTGGTTTGGTTAAATTTATTTTCTTCATAACCTGGATCTGGTTTTGTTAAAAGCGGGTTTTGTTCAAACGTTGGTGTTTGCGTATTGGTTTGCATGGCAGCAAAAGCTTTGTTAACGTTAGCCTGCTCTTGTGGGTCTAAATCGTCTCGATTAACAAAACTTATGCTCATATCCTTTGTAGCGTTGCTACCCCCGCTAACTCCACCCGCTGGGTCAGTGGTGACTGGCTGATATGTATATTTTGATTGATCCCCTAGATTAAGAGCTTGATCGCCCGTGTCTTGTGCGGTTTTGATAAAATCAGTTGTTGGGTTGGGTTGTACATTAAAAAATGTATAGTCTGAACGCGGATCTGGTGGCAATACATGAACATCACCAAAATCTGGCAAAATCGGTTGTGCTGTCACCACATCAGGTTGGGTTTTAAACCCAGTGTTTAAAACCTGTGAAGTGGGTTCCGTTTGGTCAAATTTATAATCTTCATTTTGTGTATCAATATGATTTACAGGCTGACTTTTGAGAGATGGTAAGTCTGCCCGTAAATCATATTGATCTGGGGAAACAGGATTGTTTTCTAGGTATGGACCGGCAAAGGCGTTTTGAAAATTAACGTCTGTTGTTTGACCGCTATATGGTCCGTAAGCAGCACTTCCAGTGGTCCATCCAGATCCTAAATGAATCTGCGGGCCAAATCCAGTATACCTCATACCCTCATCTCCAACCAAAAACTGATTGCTATTCATGTCATGAGATGAGAGAATTTGGTTTAAAGATGATTGTAACTCTGGGTGTGCCTTTAAAACATCGGCAGGAATTATCATTTGCCCTTCTTGCAAATTACTCATCAAATAATTTTGCGCGTTAAATCTTCCGGCTGAATCAAGCCCTGAATTTAAACTTGCTAATCCCTTTAATACCCCCTGATAATTATCAGCCATGATTAAAGACCTTTTCTAATTTGACTTAACACAGCTATAGATTGAATTTTTTTAACTGGGTCAGATGGTGAGTGAATGGTTGCCCATTCCATTCCATTTTCGGTTGGCCTACCACGATGCACAGAAACAACATGTTTTTCATGTATTTTCCCATTAACTCCAACACCGCCGGGCGCATCTATTTTCTTTTTTGAATCATGTATTTTTGCCTCAACAACATAAGCGGGTTTTGTTGCTGTTGCCTTGTATTTTAGGGGTGCGTATTCGTGAGCATAAAATGCAGCCTCAGCGGGGTCTTTTGAAAAAAATGTCAACCCTTTTTCACTACTGCCAACATTATATTCACCCGTGCTTTTTATGTGACCTGTTTTTTTAAAGCTCCTGTATTCGCGGTTAGACATTCCGCGAAAGTAAGTTTTATCATTTTTTGTTTGTGTGTCAACAATACCGGCAATACCAGTAGCACGACCCTGCTTGGCATTCTCCTTTAAGGAAACAATACCACCTTCCTTATACCTTTGCTGGAGAAAAAAGTCAGGAACAGCTAAGGGCTTCACCCCCGTGGCACTGGTATCAAGGGATTTGAAATAGTTGTGGAGGAACCCAAGTTCTTTCAAGCCGTTTCCGGATCGCCCCGAGGAAGCGTTGGCGGTATCCAAAACATCCTGCGTAGACAAAGCTGCTTGCTGACCTTCGAGGGCGGCTGCTTGCTCAGGTGTTTCTGCAACGTCAACCTTAGGCTTCTCTAATACTCCGGCAGAAGGAGGGCTAAAAGTTTTGGGTTGAGATGAGGCGTCTCCGGAAAACTTATTAGTAATTTTGTTTGCAAACTCGGAGGCAGACATATTGGGCTTGCCGCCGTTCCACACAACAGCATCTTCTCCAACAACCTTTGACGCTGGCTGGTCTCCGGCCCTCAAAAGATCAACATAACCTTTGGCCCCTTGCTGATGGGCCGCGTACAAATCGGCGGCTGTTGGGTTTTCAATACCCTGACGCTGTAAAGAAACCTTGTTCCGAGCAGCCATACGGGCCGCTGCTTCGGCAGACTCTTCCAAGCTGTAGGGGTCTTTAAGGTTGAACTCTTTTTGACTCTTCGGGACGAACTGAAAGGGACCAGCCGCCCCGGAGTTCTTGTTGTAAGCCCGTACATTCCCCTGACTTTCAATAGTTTCCGTCCGGCTGAGGTAACCCTCAGGCAAGCCATAGCGGTCTTCAAGGGAACGGAAGTACTGAGCTTTGTCTACCATCGTCAGGGCCTTTTAGCTACATGGGCTCTCGCAAGAGATACGTTGGCACGAAGCTGTGAGATGTCCTCGTTCGAGTTACGACGCTCCTCATCTGCCCGTTCCTTAGCAGCCAGACGACGCTCATCAAGGTCGATACGAAGTGCAGCCTCTTCCGCCTTCTGTTTAACAGCTCTGTCGCGGATTTCCAAGTCCTTGGCCTGAAGCTCAATCAGCGGATCTGCGCCCTTCGGTGGGTTGAGATCTGCCATAACCTTGTCGATCATCTGCGCTTCGATCTGCGCCTGTTGTTTCATAAGGGCCTCGGGCGGAGGCATGGGGGCTCCCTGTAACTGCTGCATCTGTTGCATGATCATCTCATGCGCTGCCATTGATACATGCTCAAATACGTGGGCCAGCAAGATCCCGTAGACTTGCGGAGAAGTCTGGATCAACTGCGATTTGATGAAGGCCATATGCGCTTCAATGTGGGCTACATGGTCCTGATCCGGAAAAACCTGAAGAGCAGGAGCACCGTTGGGTACAAGCATAGAACGAGCATTTTCAATTGCCGGACTTTGAGGTTGTGGCTGGGGGGGAGGTGGCAGGATCATGTCAATATTCCGGACATCGAGTGCGGAATACATGCGATGATAAGCCTCATACTGGTTATGCAGCTGCGGGGCTTCCTTTGCCAACTGCAACTGCTGCTGGGCCAGCGCGATACGCTGGGTCATGCTGAAGATGTTGGGATCGCTGACGGGCAGGATGTCAATCTTGTCGTCAAAGTCTTGACGCTTAATATCCGGAGTGCCGCCTTCTACCTCATATGGGTACTGGTCAGGCATATACTCGGCAAACACCTGAGCCAGTAACCGCAACTCCTGCTTTTGGGCATAATGCAGACGCTTGTGCACCGCGCTCATGACGCGAGAGCCACGTTCCAGCAAAGCGATGGTGGTTCCAACTGGCAGCTCTTGGTTGCCATCTGACATACCGAGATCGGCAGTCCCGAGGAACTTCTCTGCCGACGAAACAACGAAGCCGAGCAGCTGGAACAGGGTTGCAGAGGGTTCTTTGTAGGGCAAAGGCAGCAGATTCTGCGCCAAGTCCCCGCCGGGTGCGTCGACATCGCGCCATTCGCCCGGTTGCAGTGGGGATTCCTGATCTTGGATCCGCAAGCCACGCGCTTTGAACCCGGCAGGAAGGTTTGCCAGCGTACCAGCGTCGATTAGCTGGCGCAAAATGGAAGTTCCGCTGCGGGCAAGGTTGCCCAACAGGTGGATCAGGCCAAAACCGTAGAAGCCAAGGCCGGGAAGGAACTTATAGTGGACAAAATACTGCTTTTTCTTTTTCCGGACGTCATCTTTTTTGTAGTTGCGGCGGATTGCCAGTACGTCGCCGGAGTCAGAGTCAATTGTTACGATGTATGGCAGCTTGATCCCGGTGGGTTCGCCGTCATCGTCCAGATCTTCGAAGCCTTCGATGTCCAAATAGCAGTGGCACTCCCACAAAACGTAGTCTTTGGGGTCACCCGACGGCTCGATCCCGGAAATCCGGTCAATTTTTTCGTCAATGTCGCTACGATCAGGCTCCGTTGGGCCTGTCAACTCCACATTACGGTAGAATCCGGTGACCTGTTGCTTGCGGAGTTCGTTTTCCGAGACCCGTAACACATGGGTTACCCGTTCTGCGGTCGCCAAATCGCGTGAACCGTAGGGAACGATGAGATCTTTTGGCAAAATGTAGGGGCTAACAGCCCGTCCGAAGTCGCCATCGTAGTAAACCTTCTTGAAAGCCGAGCCGCCGTAGCCAACATAGAACAGCATCTGGTCAAACTCGGGGTCATACTCCTCCATGACTTCCGTAATCTGATAGTTCATGTAGTTTTTGACGCGGTCAGCTTGCTGTTCGCGCTCAGGTGTCACCTTACCAACGATACGCGCACGGGCAGGGCCGCTCGCAGGGAGCAGTTCTTTGTACGACTGCGCCTGAAACTGGGTGACAGCCTCGTTCAGCAGGGGATGGGTTACGCCAGTCGATCCGTTAAACGGCTCAGTGCGCTCTGTATACGTAAGACCAAGGAGAGTAAGACCCTCTTCGTAAGTCTTTTTCCATTCCTCACGGCCTGAATCATCTTCATCAATAGCAGACGAGAGATCCTGACTGATGGTTGCAAGAGCACTGTTATCCAGAACCAGTGCCAAATTGTCACCAAAACCGAGTGAAGATATGTCCATTTTCTCTGGATCTGTGTCGCCAAAAGTGATTGTAGCTCCACCATCTTCATCCTCCTCAATCGTGAAATCATCGCTCTCGTCAATACCGTCTTCCGGCAACTCGACCTCCGCGCCACCAAGGTCAGAGGACAAAGGACCGTTGTACAAGGAATCTTCTACGTTATTGAAGGGAGATTTTGCCATCAGTAATAAACCCTGTACGTTGACCTCGGACCTTCGTCCATGGTGTAGTCATCCGGATGTGTAACAAAGCCACCCTGCCGGAATCGCATGAGGGCCTGTGAAGCGCAGTCAACCAAGTCGTCGTGCTCACCGTTGGGGAACGCGGCTATCTCCTCGACAACCTCTTCCGCCCAAGATGCCTCTGGCCTCCAGACAAGCCCCGCTTCAAACAGGGAAGCAATCGAGTTCAGACGTACATGCTTATCATTCCCACGGCTCGGCGTAAAGTCCACCGCCGGGATGCCTACGCTCCGGAGTTCCTGTAACAGAGGGAGGCCCGCAGCCTTTGCTTCGATCAGCACGGTCTCCGGTTCCCAGTACTTGTACTCTTCAAGGGCAATGCGTTTGAGCTCGGGGAACTCCCATCTGCCTTTCTTGCAGTCCAGCAAGATGACGTTCGCCGGGCCATCCTCTCTGGGGTAAAAGACCCCCCACGTCTGGATCGCGCTGTAGTCAGCCGTCTTCTTTTTGGTGTGCGCCGTGTCGTAAGACTGCATGACGTATTGCAAACGGGGAACCTTCTCCTGCTCCCACACGTTCCACCAGCTACGCTTGATGATGGACACCGAGTCCGCCGTTGGCTGCTGCATGTACTGCGCTTGCCACTTGGACAGGGTGATCGAAGCCTTGATCCCCTCAAGTTCCTCAAGCTTCCAGTACTCAGGCCAGAGCGGCTCACCGCTATCCAATATTGCCGGAAACTCCACGACCTCCCACTGATCGGCTTTGGGATCTGTCGCTTGCTGCTTTAAAAGGCGGGCGGTCAGATCCGCCTCCCCCCACCGGGTCATAACAACAAGGATCGCCCCTCCGGGCTGAAGACGCTGGCGTGGTCCGGATTGATACCATTCCCATGCGCCTTCCATTGCTGTTGGTGAGAGGGCGTCTTGTTCTGAGTGCGGATCGTCAACAATGAAAAGATCCGCGCCGCGCCCTGCGATATTACCCCCAACACCCGCTGCATAGTACTCTCCTCCTTGATCGGTCTCCCAGCGATACGCTGCCTTGGAATCTGACCGTAGCTTCACTTCTGGAAAGATGGGCTTGAACATATCCCCATCCATTAGGTTTCTCACTTTACGCCCAAACCGGATCGACAGATCAGCGGTATGGGTCGCTTGCATAATCTTCTTGTCTGGCATCTGCCCTATGAACCAAGCCGGAAACAGGTAGCTGGCAAACTCAGACTTCGTATGCCTCGGCGGCATGTTGATGATCAAACGCTTGAGCTCGCCACGCGCCATGGCCTCAAGCTTCTCAGCAACAATCCTATGGTGTCTCCCGGCAATAAACCCGGGCCACACAAACTTAACGAAATCAAGAAAGCCAACCTTGGCCTTCTCTAGAGTGGCAAGTCTCGCCGCTCTTTCCAAAAGACGAGCGTATTGGCGAGCCGCGTCTTCCGGGAGGCTATGTGCAAGTTCAGAGGGCAAAGGATAAAGCTCCGTAGATAAAAGGGGACGGTAGCAAGATCAAAGCCATAGCTACCGTCCCAAGTCTAGGGAGGAACACCATGGAGCAGACAAGGTGTACGCGCAATGTATACCAGCATGCCGCTCTTCGCAAGTGCAACATATGGAAAAAGCAAGTCTTTTATTTGTCATCTTTTGTTTGTAGCTTGCAGACGTTCACCTCACCTGTGGGAGTTTGCCATGTCTGTTGTTATCGGTACTGCTGTTATAGAACGTAACGAGGGCGAGATCGATCTCGTTCAGTTCAACCTGTCCGACGAATTTATGGAATGCTCGTTGCCAGAGCGCATCGGTGCACTCTATATGCTCATCGATCATTTGTACGACCTGATGGACGATGACTACATCATCGTTGAAGAAGACGAAGAAGGCGAAGACGACGAGTGGTCAGAAGAAGACCTCGCCTAACCCTCACAACCTACAAAGCAATAAATGGGGGGCTTCGGCTCCCCATTTTTTATGGGAGGTTCCGAGTGGTGGACCTGACGCTGTTCTCCTGTGGTCCACCTAAACAGAGGGGAAACAGCAAAAAACCTCTGACCTCGGTTATTAACCGGTACACTACAATGTCAACGCGGTCCAATAGTTTTTGAAATTTTTATTATGGGGTGGGGGTAGGGGACCCATTACTATTAGTTGACAATTAGGGGGTAGGCCAAATGTTTTGAAGTTGCTGCCGTTCCGGGGAAAATCGGATTTTTAGGTGAGTCCTGCGAGCGGGCGGGCCTAAAAGGGGGGTCGGCGATTTAAACCGTCGGAAACCTGACAGCTGGAAATCTGCCAAGGGACCCGAGACTAAGTAGTTTTACTTACGACTAAGGTATAGGTTGACAATGTCAATTGTATCATGTAGAGTATAGGCACGGTTGAGAGTGGTTCTTAATCGTAGAGAAAGAAAGAAAGTCACATGACAAAAGAAACATCACGCTACGTGATCCCCATGCGGATCATCACACTGGACGACGTCGGGCACGGTATCCAGACTTGGAAGACCGGAGAACTTGTCGGGGTGTCCGCCCGCCATATCGAGTCGATCCTGAATATCCCATCGATCAAGTCTGATGATCTCGGCGGTAAGGTCACTCGCGAATGGCTGTTCGAGGTCGGCGGGCCCGAGAGCTTCACAGGGTTCGTCATGCATATCTGGGACTGGAAGGGGTCAAGCGGGCAGGGTCGTTGGTCGACGTTCGGGCCCCATGCCTACTTCGAAGTTATGTTTGGCGAACACTATAAGCCCTACGATACGACAGTCGGGTTCAAGGCCCGCGACTCGATCCTCGCTTAACCCCATCGGGCCCGCTTCGGCGGGCCCACCAACCATAGGAGAAAGACCATGATTATCATCAGTGACGCAAGACAAGACGACCGTATCCAGAGAGCCTTTGACGTGTTGCATTCGAACGGGGTTAGGGTTCTACTATCGATATCGGTAGAGGATATCTATGAGGTTGCGGCAGAGCAAGAGATGACAGTGACGCCGGAGCGGGCACTGGCGATTGTCGACATGATCTATAAGGAGCACATGTCGGGCGACGATTGGCAATCTATCACCGACCGTGTCGGCGAGATGCTAGCGGACTAATCTTTAAACACTGGCGATTCTAGCGAGCGGGCGCGGCGGTTCAGTCGGGCCCGCTTTTTCGTTTCCGGCGGGCGCAACAATCCGGTCGAGGCGCAAAATAATTTGTTGACACTGTCAAAGGTCACTGATAAACCTATATGGCCTGAACGGTTCAGGTTAAGGAGAAAGATTATGGACTCATACATTGCAAAGCGAGGCGAAGGGGTTACCGCGTATGTCGGGCCTGACGCGACACGGTTACTGCATGCTTTCGCGGTTAAGCATGCTCTGAAGGCTATCAAGCATGGCATGCGGTTAACCCGCACTGCTACTCCGAAGGCTTCTCTTGAGAGGGCCGGAAAGATTACAGGCAAGGTCTACAAGCGGGGCCAGTATGATCAGGCCATTGCTGATGTGGACCAGTGGATCTACACCATGCAAGCGGCCCTGCCTGTCATCACGAACGACTAACCCTATCGGGCCCGCTCCGGCGGGCCCACCACATGTCATTAGGAGAAAGCACATGACACGTCCATTGCACACTATCGCCCGCGAGATATCTGTCGATTGGAAGAAGCCCTACTTCGGAGCGGTTCCATATCTGCAAGCCATGGCGACGCTAAGTTCCATCGAAGACCCTTTTTACTATGATTCTGGAGATAGCATCGTTCGCTACTTTCTCGCGAACGCTGCCACTTGGCGGGGCGAAACCGCCAAGCGGATCAAGGCTGAATTGAAAGCCATGCTCTAACTTGTCGCCCTGCTACGGGGGCCCGCTTCGGCGGGCCCTTTTTTTATGCCTGTATATTATAACACTGGCGATTCTAACGAGGCGCGGCGGGCGATTCTCTCGGGTTCTATCTTAAACACTGGCGATTCTTTCGAGCGGGCGCGGCGGGCGATTCCGGCGGGCGCAATAAATCGCGGCGATTTATTTTGGCGATTTATTAGTTGACAATGTCACCGGATCCTGTTAAACCTAATGAGTCTTTTAAACCGAAGAAAGGGTTATCCTATGGACATTAACGAGGTGGTTGAAACCATTAATAAACTCGAAGCGGCGGGGTATATTGTGGCAATCTTTAGGCCACACGATACGCAATGGATTATTGATAGCGAAGAAGTTGAAGAAGCAATGATTGCAGCCGGACAAAAATTTATAGCTTCTAACCATAGAAAGGATTCTAACAATGATTAAGACAGTGGACGCAATGGTCGAAGCTTTAAAGCGCGGACAGTTCGCGGGCGTGATTCTTTACGAGGGTCCGAGTCGATTGGACGGCAAGCCGATTGCTGTTATCGCAAACCGCATAACGACAAAAAGCAATAATGATAAGACTGGCGCAATGGTCCAAACTTTTATTGTTCGGTCCGACATTAATCCGGTCGAGGCTTTACGGTCCGGCGATGACGCGTCAGTGTGCGGAGACTGCAAGCGGCGGCCTAGTGTCGCGAAAGCGGCGGGCATCAAACCTTGCTATGTTAAGGTGTTCCAGTCGGTTCTTTCGACATGGAAAGCCTTGGGGCGCGGGCGATATGCTCGCCCGATTGTAGACTATGATCCTAGGATCCTGCCCGATTTGTTCGAAGGTAAAGCCTTTCGCATGGGTTCCTACGGGGATCCTGCTGCTGCACCCTTTGCAATGTGGGCGCGGGCTGTTAAGCGGGCGGCGATGGTTAACGGTTATTCTCATCAGTGGCACAAGCCAGAGTTCGCTAAGTTCAAAGCCTTGACCATGGCAAGCGCGGACAATGAAGCCGAAGCCTTGCAAGCATGGGACGCGGGCTGGCGCACGTTTAGAGTTCGGGCGAAAGATGAAAGCCGCTTGTCAAACGAGGCGATTTGTCCGGCATCGAAAGAGGCGGGCGCAAAGGTTTCCTGCACCGATTGCAAAGCATGCGGCGGGCACTCGGCAAAGGTCCGCAAGTCCATTGTCATCATGGCACACTAAGGGGGCAGGGGGGCGAAAGCCCCCTTTCCTTTGTCCGCTGTCTTTACACTGGCGATTCTGTCGAGTCCTTGTATTCTGGCGATTCTTTCGAGCGCGAGGCCGCGAGTTCGAGGAAAGCCGACCACATCCCCCTGCCAATGGGCAAGATCATCAAAGGTTCTGGCGATTCTGTCGACGGGTCGTGCAGTTGGGTCACGTGTTCTGCGCCATAAATCCTGACGACCCATGCCCGAGGGTGGCTGATCAGGTTATAGACATTGCGTGAAACGCGGGACCGCTTGGTCTGCCATGCAATTTGCGCGGGTCTCCACAGTCCATCCCCTTGAAATTTTATGGTAGAACAGACCTTGAGTTCGCACCACAGCTCAATGGTGGTTTCCTGCGACAGAGAAGGCCACACATAGGCCCCGTTCAGGTCGGGGATACCCGAACCCGCCCAAGCCTCGATGCGGGTCCAGTGAACGTCCTTGTCGGTTTCCTTTTTCAGGTGTTCCCAGATTGCTTTTTCGGTCTTCATTCGTCGAGCTCCGCGAGGGTGTCGGGTGACTCGTATGTGGGTATGTCCTCGCCTGTTTCGGAGCGCATGGTCTTGACCATGTCGATGGTTGGGCCTGTCCCCTGTGCAAGCGCGGGAAACTCAGCCTGAAGGCGCATGATCTCGGCAAGAACCTCCTCCTTCGACATCTGATCGATCTTGCCGACCAGTATCTCCGAGCGACTGATGTAGAGCCCTGCGGCCTGTCCTCTGGCCTTCTCGGCGGCAACAGCAGAGGCATAGTTCTGCTTCTCCATCGCGGCATCGCGGATGCGGGCCAGCTGTCGGACGTGGTTGTCGAAGGTCACCTCATACTTTTTGCCAAGCTCCTCTTTCAGCTCGGCTATGCGGGCAAGTATCTGGGGGTAGTCCCTGCCGTTCAAGAATTTAGAGCCCGCCACCAGTGCGGTGCTCTCGGTGTATCCAGCAAGCCGTGCCGCCTCGGTGCGGGTCACGTCCTCGGTGGCGTAGATGCGGCAGAATTTCTCCTGCTTCTCGGTCAATCCCTTTTCATTCTTCGGGTTGACAACAATGTCAAGTTTTGGGCGGTGGGTCACTTTCGAACGGGCCACAGATGCTCTCCTTCGCTGGCGGTTCTGCTATAAACTATCACAGTTCTATCAAACATTGTAACAAATATAGTATGTAAGCCTTTGAATATAGGGGGATATCATCTTATAGGGGGTTTAGCGAGGAAACGGTCCAGAGGGGGGTCCGTCTCCGCGTACGTGCACGAGGCGACAATTCTGTTTACTGTGTGCGCGACGGAAGTGATGATAATTCTGGAAACCCCCTATATTTTGATATCTACCTATATTCAAAGGGTTACACACTATATCATTGACAATGTTTGATAGAGTCTATCTTCTCTAAGGACAAAGGACAGCCGCCCTTCGAAAAACAATTTGTAAATTATTTCCACAACCCCACTTGACACTGTCAAATCACCCATCTATCTTGACATACAAGACGGGACCAACACAGAAAGGATGACCCCATGTCTTACACCGCAGAGCAGATGTACCGCGACCTCTACCGCAAGACCACCGAGCAGATCATCGAGATGATGATCGCCACTGGCATCAATCCCGAGCTGGGCTATTACGAAAACGAATCAGC
>Ga0209085_1000142_pt1 | contig 54803 bp, 65 predicted proteins | sample C_131016_EF_Meta_FD_187310 | JGI IMG/M metagenome (GOLD analysis project Ga0209085, IMG submission 187310) | Freshwater microbial communities from Lake Croche, Canada to study carbon cycling - C_131016_EF_MetaG (SPAdes) (version 2) | ecosystem: Environmental > Aquatic > Freshwater > Lake... | reverse complement strand
TGCAAAGTCACAATTCTGTAGAGGGACTTATTAGATCCACACTTGGATCCCGTTTCATCGAAAATTCGGCACCTAAGCAAATCCCAGCACCTGCACCAGAACCAATACAGGAAAAACGGGAAATCCCTGTTCACCCTTCTATAGATTCTACTTTAGAAAATATAAATGAGGTTCTAAAAGAAACGAAGTCTCAAGACATTTCTGAGAGGATCCCTCAAAAGAAAAAACCACAGGCTCCTCCAATCAAGAAAAAGAAACCTATTAGCGAGACTAGAAAACTTAGTCCTTTCCAGGAAGCTCTTCTTATGGAAAGTGAATCTGAATTTTCTTCAATCCCCGCTAAATCTTCAGTTAATGAAGGACCCAGGGAAACTCCAAGATATGAAGAAAGCGAACCAGTTCGCAATACAACAAGATATGATGAGCCTGAATCTTTAGGCCCAATTATAAGAAGAAAAGAGTATATTTTTCATAGAGATTCTGATGAAACATTTGAATGTAAAGTTAACATCGAAGGGGGAAGTCAGGAAAGCAACAAAGCTAGATTATTTTTAAAGACAGATGTTTGGAACTTAACATTTGATGGTTCTATAAGAAAAGATGGAACTTGTCAAGTTCCATTAAAGAAATTAACTGTGCTTCCAGAAGGAACAACAGGAACAGCTTTTTTAGAAATAATAGTAGATGATGTTGTTTTTATCCCCTGGGAAAGTCCATTCAGAGTCGGTACTTACAAAAGGGTTTCAATTCAATCACCATCTTTAAGCAGAAGATAAGATGTCAGGTAATAATCCAAATTATAACCTCACCGACCAAAAGATCTCATTCACATTTCAGAACGTTTTACAGACTGATGGATTTGGTAATTTTTACAATGGTCTGGGCGATGAGATAACGATTTCCGGCGGAGGTGGAGGTGGCACGGGTCCTACTGGACCAATAGGTCCAACTGGCCCTGCAGGAGGTCCTATAGGTCCTACAGGAGCTACTGGATCAACTGGATCAACTGGATCAACAGGATCAACAGGATCAACAGGTTCTACCGGATCAACTGGATCAACTGGAGCTACAGGAGCTACCGGAACTGCAGGATCAACAGGAGCTACCGGAACTGCAGGATCAACTGGAGCTACTGGATCAACTGGATCAACTGGATCAACTGGAGCTACAGGATCAACTGGATCAACTGGATCAACTGGAGCTACTGGATCAACTGGATCAACTGGATCAACTGGAGCTACAGGAGCTACAGGAGCTACCGGAACTGCAGGATCAACTGGAGCTACTGGATCAACAGGGGAGACAGGACCACAAGGTCCTGGATTTGATACAATCTCTAATCCAGGTGCAACCCGGATTTTAACATCCGATGGGACTACTAATGCTGCCAATGCAGAGGCCAATATGACATTTGACGGCACTCTTCTGGAGATTGGTGCTGCTGGCGGAACATCGGGGGATATAGTCAATGTGATTGGAGCTTCTGGAACTGTGTTTACATTAACTGGAGATACAGGGACTAATGGGAATATCCTCTCTGTTGGCCAAATACAAGGCAATCCTGCATTTGCAGTTAATTCTAATGGGACATATTATATTAATACTATTACATCACTTGTTAATACTGCTATTTCCCCGTCTCTACTAATAGGTTTTGATATATCTTCTGGAAATTATCATGCGGCTTATTTTGACTATCATATAGATGATGAAATGTCAAGTTTTAGAGCAGGAACAGTGATGGCTGCTTGGAATGCGGCAGGAGACGTAAGGTGGACTGACACATCCACGCCGGATGCAGCAGGAACAACAGGAACGTCTGAAGTTTCTTTTACTGTGGTAAATAACGGTGGCACTGGCATTTCATTATATTCGAATGTAACAGGTACCAGTGATTGGATAATAAAAATTGGAGCAAGACTTATATGAGTGTAAACATTGCAGGCAGCGCTAATCTTACTGGCAGAGTTACCGTTGGGGCTAACCAAATAGATCCTATAACGGATGGGCTAATCTTATACCTTGATGCAGGAAACCCCTATTCATGGACTGATTCTTCTATTACCACACATGAGTGGTATGATTTAAGCGGACGGGGAAGAAACACTGCTTTTAACGTTTCAGCTGGGATGGACACTTGGGGTTACGCGGACAATGGAAAGAAAAGTATTGGGGCTTTAACATTTGAAGGAGATCGGCCAGCCCCTATTACTGGCGTCGAGTTTCCAAACACAAGTTATAGCAAATGTGTTTGGGTTAATTTTAATAGTATAGGTTATAACTCAGGACCTAACTATGGCCAATCTTTCATACAAGACATTCTTAGTGGTACTATTACAAATGCAGGATCCCCACATAGGCTATGGTATGATGGCGCAAACATATGGGCAAATAATAACGGAGGAGGAGGTGTTAAAACAGATAGAGATAAAAATCATCCAATACTTCCTGGCACGTGGTATTTTGTTTGCGTTACCTGGTCTGTAGATGCTGGATGGAGTCTTTATATAGATGGTATTTTAGAGGCATCTAATTATGATGATACCACCCCTCTATACGGCACTGAAAATGATCAAATAGTTAAAATAGGTGATTTTCTAGAGGTTTTTGAAAATCACAACTACATGTACGGAATGATGTCTATAGCAATGATGTATAACAGAGTATTGTCAGCGCAAGAAGTAGCCTACATGTACAGTAAGTTTGCTGTGAGATATAAAAAAAATAATCCTCTATTTGTTGGACAGTCTTACGGTGGCGGTACTATCATAACGATAAATAATCTCCAAAATGGTCATGCCGATGGAATAGTTGATTTAGGCTGGTCTTCCGATGCTGGTAATATGGACTGGACACAGCCAGAAGCTCCTTTGATAGAATTGGGTACATCTAATGACATAACAGCAGGTAAGAGTAATACCGATACTATTATTGCATACTCATCAGGATATCCTAACTATGAAGCAACTGCTGCATGGGCTGCTAGAGCTTATGGAAACCTTGCAGGATATCCGGATGCATTTTTGCCAACTCTTTCTTATCACACTTATATAAGTGACCATAAAGATTTTTTTAATAAAAGGCTAGATGCAATTGGTGATGCGTATAATCCATATTATTATTACTGGACTTCAAGCGAAACAAATGGAGGGGAAGAACCTAACCCTAATGGAGCATGGAGAGTTTATTACCACTACGACGATATGGTGCCAAGCTTAGAATCGAAAAATAGTCAGTATGGTATTAGAATAGCAGCAAACTTTAATATATAAAGGGCAAAGGTTCTCTTTTGGACAGTGAAAAAAGAAACTCATAAATGGCAAACGAATTTGTAGTCCGCAAAGGACTAATATCTCTAGGAGGTATCACAGTACCACACAGAACACTATCAGGTGATTACACCTTAACTGCAGATGATTGCGCGGTTGAGTTGGATAATGGAGGATTTATAGTTACCCTTCCGGATCTTGAACCCATAGATGGAAAAATCTATATCATTAAGAATAGTAGCAACTCTGACATCTACATAGAAACTGTTTTTGGCCAGTCTATTGACCAGTATTCCTCTCCATTTACACTGTCCGCTGAAGGCTCTGTAATTCTACAAAGTGATGGGACCTCCAATTGGATTATAGTGGCTTCGAAAGGTTCTTCTGGATCTGGATCTGTCGGAGCTACAGGTGCTACCGGTCCAACAGGTGCTACTGGCTCTGCTGGAGCTACAGGATCAACAGGAGCTACAGGACCAACTGGATCTGTCGGATCCGCAGGAACGACAGGAGCTACTGGAAGAACAGGAGCTACAGGTTCTACTGGAGCTACTGGGACTACCGGATCAACTGGGTCAACAGGTTCTACCGGAGCTACAGGAGCAACCGGTTCTACTGGATCAACTGGCTCAACAGGAGCTACTGGGCCGCAAGGTAATGATGGTATTTCGATTTCTTATTACAAATATAATGCAAAAACCAATTCTCAGGCGCCACCACCTGCCAACTCGCAAATTATATGGAACAATGCTACTCAAATAAATTCTACTCAATTATATGTCTCACACTTAACAAGGGATAATATAGATATAGATGTGTTTTTGGCTTTAATAAGTAATAATGATGTTTTAATTATACAAGATGAGAATAATTCTAACAATTATCAGAAATGGAAAGTTAACGGAACTCCGACTATTATACTAAATAATTACGTTTCAATACCAGCTACCTATGTAACCGGTGGCTATTCATTTTCTAATGGACATGACATAATACTTGTACCATTATCTATTGGTATACAAGGTCCTACCGGTTCTACCGGGGATACTGGATCTACTGGATCAACTGGTTCTACCGGAGCTACAGGAGCAACCGGTTCTACTGGATCAACTGGCTCAACAGGTGCTACTGGCTCAACAGGTGCTACTGGATCTACAGGTGCTACTGGATCTGGTTCAACAGGAGCAACCGGTGCTACTGGACCAACAGGATCTACCGGCTCAACAGGAGCAACTGGATCAACTGGATCTACTGGATCAACTGGTTCTACCGGAGCTACTGGCGCTACCGGAACAGGAGTAACCGGATCAACTGGTTCGACCGGAGCTACGGGTGCTACTGGTTCAGGAACAACAGGTGCCACTGGATCAACTGGTGCTACCGGATCAACAGGGGCTACTGGCTCAACTGGAGTTACCGGTCCAACTGGAGCAGCAGGAGCTTACACTGTCGTTAGCGCATCAACCACTTATAATGCAAGTTCAACTACAGGAATTTTAATAATAAAATGCAATACCACATCTGGGGGATTTACGGTAAATCTTCCAACTGCAGTTGGAAACACCTCTACCTTTGTGATCAAAAAGACGGCAGGAACACCAACAGTTGTTGTTGACGGTTATCTGTCAGAAACAATAGATGGAGGAGCAACAGCAGGAATAGTTAGAATTTATGAATCAATCACTTTAGTTTCTGATAACTCAAATTGGTTAGTAATATAATCAAATATATAAATCATGGCATACAATCCAAATAATCCCAACGGTCAAACATCTAGTGCAAATTCAGCACCGGTAGTCATAGCTAACGATCAATCAGCTATCACAGTTACAGGAACTGTGTCTGCCAATATATCAGGATCAATAAGTAATACATCCTTTGCCTCTACTCAATCTGGCTCCTGGACTGTTGGTCTGAGCGCTGGAACAAATGCTATTGGATCTATTACAAACACTTCTTTTATAGCATCCCAAGCCACAGCAGCCAACTTGAATGCCACAGTGGTTCAAAGTACTGCTACAAACCTTAAAACGCAGGCTGAGAATTATCAAGGCGGTACAGCAGTAGGTTCCACTAATCCTTTATATGTAGCATTAGCTTCTTCGGCTACTGGTGGAGATAGTACATTTCACTTCGTCTCTGCAACTGGAACTAATGCTCAACTTATAGTATCAGGGCAAAGAAAAGTAACAGGATGGTACATATACAATTCTAATGCTTCATCTAGAAAAGTAAACTTCTACAATTCTGCTGCAAATCCACCGGTATTAAATACAACAGCATTGCATTCAGCTATAGTTATTCCAGGTCTTGCTGCAACTAACGTAAGTTTTCCTAATGGTATAGACTTTAGTAACGGAATAGGAATCTCCACAGTTACTGATTTGACAGATACTGGTACTACATCAGTTGGTATTAATGATCTTATTATTAACATTTATTATAAATAAATCAATCAATATGCAAATTACACCTACAAGTTATGTTCAACTTCCTTTAACACAATTAGTTGATCAATTAGAAATAATAGTAAATCCATTTTCACTATTTCCTACTGAAATTACGATTCTTTGGACAGTGAGTGGTAATGGCATTTCTAAAGAGGGAACCATGGTCTTGCCCCAATCGGTTATCGATCAATGGGGGGTAGATGATACCGTTGTGAAAGACTATGTGCTTCAACAATTAAATCTTACTGAAGCTATAGTATAATGGCAACTAAGACTTGGATATACGCAGGTGCTACAGGAGCTAACTGGGGAACAGCTGCAAACTGGTCTCCTGCTGCTGTGCCTCTTGCTGCTGATGATGTTATATTCAATAACACATATAATGGTAACTGCACTATATCAGTTAATGCTACATGTAAAAGCCTTGTAATGACAGGGTATACCGGAACTCTATCCGGAACCACTTTTACATTAGCGATTAATGGGGCCGATGTAAGCCTTCAGTCTTTGGTGTTTTCCCCAGGGATGACTCTTACCTATAATGGTACAATCACTTTTGCAGGAACCAGTGTAACGGGGAATATCTACACTAGCGGAAAGATTATTCAAGGGAACGTTACCTTTAGCGGATCAGGATCTAACTGGTACACCAATGATGATTTTATAACCCTATCGACTTCAACATTAACCCTAACCCAAGGAAACCTTCAGCCATACTATGGATTTTCTGTTGGTTTATTTGTATCAACCGGATCTCTTGTTAGGAGTTTATTTGGAAATGGACAAACATTTTCCATTACCGGAATTGGTACAATCTGGAATGTTACTGGTACTAACTGTTCATTAACTAATTTCACATACTATGAGTTTAATGATGCAACATCGTCAGCTAAGACCATAACACAAACCCTAGCTGTAGCATCAATTCCCCAAAATGGTATGTACATAACAGGAAGCGGAACTGGATCTTATACAATAACAGGTAACCTCTACTATTTTTCCATTTTAAACACGGGTGGAGCTAGTGTTAGTTTTGGTGTTAGTAATTTTTATTATTTACTTTTTACTGATGTATATCCAGGACCGGGTGTAGTAAATTCCAATGTTAATCTAAATAGTGCTGCAAATGCTGTCACCTTTAGCACCGATGCCGGGGCTTTAACTCTCAGCACAGCTATGACCATAACAGCATCCCCTCCTATAACCATATCTAATCCGGGAACAGCTGGTTATGTTTATTTTACGTTTAACGGTAAAACCCTAACAGGAAATATAACAATAAGCCAACCTGGCACGCCCAGTTTTGGACTTATTGTGAATGACACTTTTTATTTATCAGGAACCTTAACTTTAACTGCTGGATATTTTTCTCCTCAAACCACATCCTTTATAGGTAACGTGTCGACGTCAGGCACAGCAGTTAGAACATTTGGAAATGGCTCTGATCTATATTTAACTGGATCTGGTACACTAATAACAGCAACAACAACTACAAATTTAAACTGGGGTATAGCTTCGATATACGTCTGGGGCGGACAAGTAGCATCTAGAACCCTGACATTCAATACTGTGGTTTATCCAGGAAGCGGATATTGTGAACTTGGGGGAACTGGAGCGGGAGCAATAACACTTGCTGTGGCTACTACCGGGGATCCTAGAGTTTATGTAACAAATACAGGGGGAGCTACAGTTTCTTTCACTACCGGTAATATGGCTGAACTCATATTCAGTGGAGGAACAAATGTAGTTTTAAATAATGCAGCTGGTAATACTTTAACTATAGATGGCGATCTTACTTTTGTCTCTACAATGGCAACCCCAATAGCTACGCCTTCATTTACATTTAGAGGATCAGGATATGCATTAGCAAGTAACTCAAGGATAACCCTTGCAGGCAAAAGTCTTGTTACAGGAACAGTTACATTAAATGACACACTAAGTTCATCTGGTGCTCTTACTGGAACTTTCACTTTTGTTGATGTGTTTACCACTAATGCTACGGTAACAATAACCAGTTGTGGGTCGACTAATTTTAATGCAAACTCTACAATTAATGCATCCCAACTTATCTTAACAGCAGGAACATTGAATTTTGGTAGCTATACTCATAATATATTTGTATTTAGTTCTAGTACTTCTAGTGCTAGAACAATAAATTTTGGAACATCGACAGTTAATATTACGGGGAGTGGGCAAACAATTTGGAACACCGGGACAACAACAGGATTAACTATATCGGGCACAAATCCTACTATTAACCTTACTTACTCAGGAAGTGCAGCAACTAGAACGATATCTAGTGGTCTTGTAGCAGAAGCTAATGCCATAAATGTTAATGTAACTAACGGTTCTGATACTGTAGCCATATCTACTGCAAACTATAAAACAGTAAACTTCACAGGATTTTCAGGAATTATTAGTTTAAGTAGTGCTTCTTTTTATGGGGATCTTACCCTATCTTCAACAGCAACATCAGTATCAGGAGGATTATTAACTTTTTTAGGAACATCCGTTACGCAAACAATAACATCTAACGGGTTAACTATAACTCTTGGCACAGGTATCATTATAAATTCTGCTACCACGACTGTTCAAAATTCAGGGACATTAACTATAACAGGAACTTTAACTGTAACATTGGGAACTTTAAGTGTAAATGCTAATTTATCTATAGGCTCATCAAGTGCATTTACACTTACAGCAGGAACAATTAATGTTAATAACGGGGCTAATATAACATGCGGATCGTTTGCATCATCAGTTGCTAATACGAGAACTATTAATATGGGATGGGGAACATGGACACTTACAGGTACAGGTACAATTTGGAATGTTTTAGCAACAAGTCTTACTTTCAATGCTCAGCAAAGTAGAATAGTAATGACTAACACCTCAGTCACAGCTTGCACATTTGCAGGAGGTGGATTAACCTATTATACAGTAGAACTTGCAAAAGGATCTTCCACAGCTGCAACAACTATATCCGGTAATAATACATTTGCAAACTTTATAGATAATACATCTACAGCAGCTCATACAATAACTTTTGCATCTTCAAGTACACAAAGTTTTTATAAATTTAATGTTAGAGGAAGTGCTGGAAATTTAATAACTATGAATAGACCAGCTGCACCAACTCCAATATTAGCAAAAATTGGAAAAGGAATAGTTTGTTATTGTGATTATATCACTTTAGGTGTTTTAACACCAAGTCCTGCAACAAACACCTGGTATATAGGAGCTAATAGTTCAATAGGATCAAGCACAGGATTTATAGCTACAGCTGCACCTAGTTCACAATCTCTTTTGGGAGCAGGTGGTGTTGGATAAAATTTTTTAATAGATGTCAGAAAAGATATACCTACCATGGAGTGATCCTAGAGTTTACTGGAGCGGGGGACCACCAGGAACTATAGACTTCGTTTGGAGCGAAGTTTATATTCTCGTTGAGATTGGTAATGCGGTAGGAGGTGCTGGTGGATTTATCCCTGACGAGGAGCCTTGGAAGTGGTTAGAAAACAAGGTAGATCGCAAAGTTGTTGACCAGTTCAGGAAAATCGTTATTAGAGTTAACGATCTAGAGAAAACAAAAGAGGTCAACAAAGAAATAAAGGTTACTGCTCACCATATCAAGAGCACATTAAATCAGTTTGGAATCAATGTTAATATAGAGATGAAACCTCTCAGACAGAATAGGGACGAGATTGCTGTTGATCTTTCTAGACCGTCTGGAATAGCTAAAAAGAACATCAAAGTTAGTGTTGATGTTAAATCATCTCCTTTTGAATAATTCGATATATAAAATCGATGATATATCCTCAAAATCCCCGTGTTGGACAAGTTTTTATAAACCGTGAAACCGGACAAGATGTTATCTGGGTTTGGAATGGTTATCAGTGGGATTTTACTGCTGGTAGTGGTGGAGGCGGTGCAACTGGACCAATCGGTGCAACTGGCTCAGCCGGTGCAACTGGTCCTACCGGATCCCCTGGTGTTGGGTCTATTGGCTACTATGGATCTTTTTATGACACCACCACACAAACAAATGTAAAAGGTTCTACTGGAGCGAATGTGATGACCTTTAACACCACTGCGGGGGCGAATGGGGTTTCCGTTCTAACAGCTACAGGGGGTACAGGGGCCACAGCTTCCAGAATAACCCTAGCCAATCCGGGAACATATAATATACAATTCTCCGCACAATTCGATAAAACTGATTCCGGTGATGATGTTGCAGATATCTGGCTTTCCGCAAATGGACAAAATGTTCCTTATACAAATAGTCAGATAACACTATCTGGAAATGACGCTAAAGCCATACCCGCATGGAATTTTTTCTATAGCTCCACTGGACCTAACGAATATCTAGAATTATATTGGCACAGCGATGATGCCAATATGAGGATATTAGCAAAAGTACCACAGACAGGTCCACCAGCAATTCCGGCTATTCCGTCTATTATATTAACAGTTCAACAGGTTATGTACATTCAGATTGGACCAACTGGGACAGGAGCTACTGGAGCTACTGGATCTACAGGTCCTACTGGATCTAATGGCTCTACAGGATCAACCGGAACAGCAGGTTCTACCGGGGCTACGGGAGCAACTGGATCATCGGGAGCAACTGGATCAACAGGTGCTACTGGCTCTACCGGATCAACTGGTCCTGCAGGTTCAGGAAAGTACTATGTTCAAGGAGCTTCCTCTGCGCCAACTGGTTCAACCTCTGGTGAAAGATGGTATGATCTTTCAAGCGGCGTAGAATATGTTTGGATAGATGACGGGAACAGTTCTCAATGGGTTAATCCAGTAAGTGCTGGTCCAGTTGGACCAATTGGATCTACAGGGGCAATTGGAGCCACCGGACCAAAAGGTGCCTCTGGAACCGTAGGCGGATCTGGAGCAACTGGATACTTAGCTAGATGGAAATCCTCGGTAGATTTAGATAACTCCGTAATCTATGATAATGGAATTCAAGCTGCTATAGGAACTACTGGACCTTCCAGCTTCTTTGATGTTATAGGGGGTACAGGAACTACTGGGACTTATCTTAACCCTGGATATGCTGGTCCTACTGCATATAAAGGGTTTGTTTCTAAAATACAAAACACTAGAGATACTGGCAATAATGAGGGAGTTTTATTACTGGTAAATCAGAATGGCGGAGTAGGCGGAACCTTTATAAGGGGTGTAAATAATCAATTAAATGAAATAAGATTTCAGATAGATGGACTAGGTGGATTTAACACTCTTGCGGGGGGTACTTTTGGTGGATCACTTAGAGCCAATTCCCTTTATTGGAACACTGATACTGATGGCTGGATAGGTGACGCTGGTATTGATGGAACTTTTGTGGTAAACACTAACGGCACAGAGAGACTAAGAATAAACCCATCTGGAAATGTACTTATAGGAACAACAACTGATTCTGGCTATAAATTAAATGTAAACGGTAAATTATCTGTTTCAGATACCTCAGACCCTATTAAAATAACTGGTCTTACTGGTGCAACCTCAGATGCTAAAATATTAACAATTGGCTCAAGTGGGATAGTTCACACCTATTTGTTATCGGATATATCAGCGGCATTAAGCACATTTTATAAATTTAGTTCTAACACTTATCAATCTTCTTCAGGTATAGTTGTGTATTCTTCATCGGCTATATCTTCAGCTGCTTTTTCAGCAGGTGACACCCTAAACATACAGACTTTGGTTACAACAACAACAGTTTCATCAAATACACAAGGTGTTGAAACTCTGTATTTTATCAATTCAATACCTGGAGCGACCGCCGGTGGAACCCAGATAGCTAAATATGGGGGAAACTTTGGGAATGCCTATTACCCTATGAATAGGGTTTACTGGATAGTTGGGGGCTTACTTTATGGTAGAGATTTTACAACTTCCACTGCAAATAGTCAAAATACTTCAAACAGGATAAGCTCTGTCTCAATACCAGCAACTCAATTTTATATAACGGTTCAAATTACAACTTATAACCCAGATCTAGCTTGTTTGAGTTCTTTTTTGATAACTAAAAACACTTAATTTGATAATTGAAATAAAATCACTTACAATAAAACAAATATGATATGAAAACAATTCAAGCAGTACCGGTCTGGAAAAATGGGGAAATTAAAAATGCAGAGGTTCTAAACGCTGTTGTCATAAATGACAATCTAAAAACATCTGCGTCATTTTATTATCAGTTATTAACTATGGAATTATCCTCACTAGTTGACGGTAATCTAAACATGGAAGGCCAAGCATATGTCGATTACGGAACTAATGACTACGCATGGGATTGGGTTGCTGCACAACTTAATTTAACAATTACAGGTGACTATGTTCCGCCAATGCCAACTCCAGATCCGACCCCAACGTCTGATCCAGTTCCGGATCCAACTCCAGATCCAGAGCCAATATCAGATCCTAATAATCCATAAAAAGATAGTGATAAATAAGAGATAATGCCAAATATAAATTTCCCATATCCCGCCACGGCAGGCCAAACCTACACTTATAATGGTGTAACATGGACGTATAATGGGTATGCCTGGAGCTCTACTACAAATCTCTCTCTGCAATATGTAACGGACGTGGGTAATACCACTACTAATGATTTGATCGTAAATGGAACTGGAACATTCACATCTTTAAAAAGCAATAACTTTTTATATGGAGCTGGGGACAGATATAAAATGAGTCTTGCACAGACATACACAAACATTTATAGCGAGCCGAATAGCTCAATATATTTAGGTGATGTTAATAGATATGCAAATTTTGTCTTCTATCCAAGTACTGGATCACTATTAATAACCACCAATCAGGACAGTGATAATGCTATAAATGCATCATATTCTCTCCAAATTAAAAACGGAAGCTCTGAATTATTTAATGTTGGAAAGAATGGAAGTGTCGCTATAGGTGCTACCGCTAGCTCAGCAGGAAGACTTCAGATAACTAACACCTCCGCTATGGACGGTGGCCAGTTAGGAAACGAGCTTCTATCTTCAGCAGGCTGGACTTCAACAGGATGGACACCTGTATATCCAACATTTACCCATAATACAGGTAATACCAGCGTACTGTCAAACACGGTATCAGCAACAAGTGGTAACTATTATCAAGTTGTCTGTACGATTACTAACAGAACTGCTGGAAGTATCAGGGTAGTTTTCGGTGGTGTTGATATTAACCAGGGTGATATCACCAAAACTCTATATTCAGGATTTAGAGCAACCACAAGTACTGCATTGACAGTAACTCCAACAAACAGTTTTGATGGAACCGTTTCGCTCTCCATAAAGCGGGTAACCGCAGGAACCGCTACCGTTACAATGATTGATAGCGGGGGAACATCATCTAATGAAATAAGGGCTTTTGGAGGTGCATCTGGATCTAATACCAATTTTGCAATGGGCCTTTATGCCGGGCAAAGGCTTGTCAATGGAACTTATAACACTTTTATAGGATACCAAGCTGGGGCTAACACAATTTCAACAGACGGTAATCTTGGTATAGGGTATCAAGCATTAAACAGCAACACTCTCGGAACATTAAATACTGCTATAGGTCAAAGCGCATTAAATTCTAACACCTATGGTTTTGGTAATATGGCTCTTGGGTTTGCTTCTTTAGGTTCTAATACAACAGGGAATGGTAATTTTGGTCTAGGCTATGCAACTTTTAGTAATCTAACAAGCGGAGGATCAAATATTGCAATCGGAACTAATACTGGCCGCTACGCTAGTAACGGAATAACCACTCTTACAAGTGCAGACAACAGTATACTGATAGGAACTAATGTTTATCCAGAAGCTGTGGGTCAAACGGGTCAAATAGTTATAGGCTATGGCGCAACAGGATATGGATCCTTCACAACCACTATAGGAAGTACAGGTACTATAAAAACAATACTTCGCGGAAATGTACTTATAGGAACAACTACCGACACTGGCCAGAATCTACAAGTTACTGGCACATTTAAAACAACAGGGACAAACACTTTAACGGATCTTGGAGGAACTGGAACAAGAGTAGTGGCAACTGATAATACTGGTAAACTTAGTGTAGCATATGGGTATAATTTTTCAGGAAGTATTACATCAACTGGAACAACAGCAACAGTTAATTTATTAACAATAACAATACCAGCAAATTCCTTAACAGATTATTTAAACGTACGTAGTATAATGTTTGAACAATCAGGTACAACATTAGCTGGAGTACAAGTAAAAATATGGACAGGAACTACAAATGTATTTGGAAGTGCAACACAAATCTCAAATTATTCTTTTGGTGCAGGTGGTAATTTATTTGCTCAGATTTCAAGGTCATATTCCCTCCAATCAGGTTTATTGATAGGATATCCGCAAACCACAAATAGCGCAACTGGTACTGGTGCATCCCAAGCAGCAATATTATCAATATCTTTTAATACAGCGATAACTAATTATTTGTTTATATCTTTCCAATTATCCGATGCAACAGATACTGTAACATTAAGAAACGTAAACATTACCTACTAATTTCGAAGGTGATCTCCATAATTAGCTAATGCTCTTGAAAATCATGAGGGTTTGTAATTTAATGGATCATACGGATCTGAGCAGAGATATATACACTGTGAAGAATCTTTTAAGCTTTAAAAATTACAATCCAGAGGGTGAATATAAAGTCGAGACCCGTAGGGAGTTAAATCTTGATGCTATCAGAAACACCCCAGAATACATGAAGATTATAAGACTTGGATTCAAAGATGACACTTCACATCAGCAGGAACTTAATAATACCATTAAATTCGTAAGAACAACAAAGAAGCAAAAGGAGAGAGGACATGATGATGTTTTTTACACCGTTCATCCATCGGGAACAGTTAGGAGATATAATCCTATAAGAAGTGAAGAAACTCCAGAAGGAAACGGAAATGATATTAAGAAATTTAAACCTTTTAAAACCGCTAACGATTACAGAAAAGGTCTTAGATACCTTTACGAGTACCTTATTAGAAAACAACAAAAAGGAGATTTTAGATAGCATGTGTGACTGTAATGAAAGAAAAAGTGATATTGTTTATCTTGACCACTACAAGAAGGAGGTGAGCCAGATAGATAATAAGTGGATTCTTGACAATCAAAATCGAAAACTTCTGGTTAACTCTCCGATCCATGATATATACGGAGACATTATTGGCTATGTGGCTAAGAACGAAAGTGGAAACACAATCAGGATATTCAGAAAGAATGTTAAACAAATATTAGATTAAATATGTTTTACCCATCAGGAAAAGTTCCAAACGGAAAATTAGTTATCTGTCTAGATGATTCAAGACCAGAAATAGATGCAGTAACAGAAGACTGTAACGAGGATTGCATGCTAGAGTGCATTAGAGAATGGCTTGACGAAACAGAGTGTTGCGCAGAATCTTGGCAGCTTAAAGAGTACCTTAAAGAGAAAGGACTTGACGAGGATCTTGTTAATGAAGATATGGCAGGGGGGGCAGCAGCTGGATCACCAGCTCCTGGACTTGCAACTCTAGGAAATACCCCAGGTATGGGTAACGTGCAAGCTCCTATGAATGGAGGAACTAATGCCGGATTTTATAATAACTCTCTTAATGGATCTGGTGATAAATTTCCAAGTCTCTCTGCAGGAACGCCATCAGCTAGATCTAAACAGACTAAATCTAAGATAGTTAAGAACTACCTTGATTTTATGAAGAGAAAGAGAAGAAAATAAATAATCCAATCCCTATAAAAACAAAGCCCGTGACATACGGGCTTTTTTGTTGCTCTCGTTTCGCCATTATGTCGATCATAATATGCTATTTTGTCTATAAATCCCCATTGGCAAAGAATTTGAACTATCTATTTGCCAAAGAAAAGAAATCTTTTCAAGGTAATTCAATAAAACTAAAAAATAAATTTTAAAAACAATGGCAAAAGTAATCGGAATTGATCTTGGCACAACCAACTCTTGCGTTTCCACAATGGAAGCAAACGCACCAGTAGTTATTGTGAACCAAGAAGGAAAAAGAACAACCCCAAGTATTGTGAGTTTCAAAAACGGGGAAATTAAAATTGGAGATCCAGCCAAAAGACAGGCGGTAACCAATCCAGAGAACACAATCTCATCTGTTAAGAGATTTATCGGATCTAAGTACAGCGAGGTTAAAAACGAGGCCAAAAAGATGCCTTACAAAGTGAGGAAGTCTTCTGATGGTGAAAAGGTGGTGGTTGACACCAATGGAAGATCTTATATCCCACAAGAGATCTCCGCTATGGTTTTGCAGAACCTTAAAAAGACTGCAGAAGAGTATTTAGGTGAAGAAGTTAAACAAGCTGTTATCACCGTTCCAGCTTATTTCAATGACAGTCAAAGACAAGCCACCAAGGAAGCTGGAGAAATTGCCGGATTGGAGGTTTTAAGGATCATTAACGAGCCTACAGCAGCAGCCCTAGCTTATGGTCTTGATAAAGGAGAAAAGGACTTAAAAGTGGCTGTATACGATTTAGGTGGTGGTACTTTTGATATCTCTATTCTTGAAATTGGTAATGGGGTATTTGAAGTGCTTTCAACCAATGGTGATACCCACTTAGGTGGAGATAATTTTGATGAGAAAATTATCGATTGGATAGTTGAAGCTTTCAAAGAGGAAAGTGGAATTGATGCCTCTAAAGATTCTATGGCTTACCAAAGAATCAGAGAAGCTGCAGAGAAAGCTAAAGTTGAGTTATCAGCTTCTGCTGAAACTGAAATAAACCTTCCATACTTAAGTGCTGGTGCAGAAGGTCCAAAACACTTTGTAAAGAAAATTACCAGAGCTCAGTTCGAGTCAATGTGCGATGATTTAATTCAGAAAACATTGAAACCTTGTACTAAAGCTTTAGCTGATGCTAAATTAAAAGCATCTGATATTGACGAAGTTATCCTAGTTGGTGGTTCAACAAGAATCCCCAAAGTCCAAGAGGAAGTGGAGAAGCTATTTGGCAAAAAGCCATCCAAGAATGTTAATCCCGACGAGGTAGTGGCAATGGGCGCTGCTATTCAGGGAGCGGTTTTAGCCGGAGACATTAAAGATGTCTTGCTATTAGATGTGACCCCACTTTCACTTGGTATCGAAACTATGGGTGGGGTATTCACCAAGTTGATCGAATCCAACTCAACTATCCCTTTAACCAAGAGCGAAGTTTTTAGCACAGCTTCAGATGGTCAGCCAGCCGTAGACATTCACGTTCTTCAGGGGGAAAGACCAATGGCAGCAGATAATAGAACCCTTGGTAAATTCCAGCTTACTGATATCCCACCAGCACCAAGAGGGGTTCCTAAAATCGAAGTAACCTTTGATATTGATGCTAATGGTATCATTAACGTGTCAGCTAAGGATCAAGGAACAGGAAAACAACAAAAGATCAAAATTGAATCTGGATCTAAACTTAGTGACGATGAAATCCAAAAAATGAAAGACGAGGCTAAAAACAACGAAAAGACAGATCAGGATAGATTGAAGAAAGTTAAAATTACAAACGATTCTGATTCTATGATCTTCCAGGCAGAGAAAATGGCTAAGGATCTTGACGAGAAGCTAACTGATGAGGAGAAGACAGAAATCTCTACTCAGATTGAAGAGCTTAAAAAAGTAAAGGAAGAAGGGGATGTAGAAGCCATTGAAGCTAAAATGAATGAAGTGGCTCAGAAACTTTCTGAAATCTCAAGCAGAATTTACAGCCAAGCTCAGGAAACCCCAGAACAACCTTCAGCAGATACTAATGTTGAAGATGTCGTTTTCGAAGAATCTGAGTCTAAATAAGAACCAAATTCTAAATTTACAATAAAGCCGGGTAACCCCGGCTTTTTTTGTTCCGAGATTTTACCATATCTTTACCGCCTAAATTGAAAAATTGAAAAGAGAAATTCTTATACAAGAGGAGTATTTAGACGATCCTTGGAAAATGCTGGTTTGTTGTGTCCTTCTGAATCAAACAAATAACAAACAGGTAAGGCCGATTTTAAGCTCCGTATTTAGACTTATTCCAAATCCCGAATCAGCTATAACGTGTAACCCAGAAAGCTTGGCAGCGGTCATAAAAACAACCGGATTTCAAAATGTAAAAGCCTCCCGGATAATTAACCTTAGCCGGAAATGGCTAGAAGGATTTGATGATATAAAGGATCTCCCAGGAATTGGACAGTATGGGAAGGATTCTTGGGAGATCTTTATTAATAAGGATTTATCAATTCAAACTCGCGACAAGAAGCTATTTGCTTACCTCAGCTTTTTTAAGTAGATAAGCTCTCTCCAATCTAGTCATTCCTATTCCAGCTCCAAATCTAGGGAAGAATTCAAATGATAAAAATTCCTCTAATTCCTTTTCAACTCTCTCTTTCCCAAATAATTCGAATAGCTTAGCACAATAATTTCCATTCTCTATAGTGTAGAACATTTCCCTCATTTTATTAACGTCACAGCTACGTTCTGCACTTCCTATGGTTTCCTGTCCATATAGGATAACGTCTATTTTGTTGAATACCCCATTTGCTAGGTGTTTCATATTCCAAAATGGATTTGTTCTAATTGGAAAATTCTGTAGTGATACAACAGATCCAATTTCATTCCACATTTTAGTTTCGTGCTCAGCCTCAAGAATAGACGTATCATACTCCTGGCATAACCTTTCATAGTCAACAGCATTTGGTTTATCAAATCCTAAGTGAACTAATAGCTCCCTCTCTAAGTTATCCAGATCAATTATATTACCCTTACTTTCAAATTCAAACATAGGAAAGATTAGGTCATGTCTTCCTTGAATTGGATTTTTTTCCTGTCTGTATGAAGTTGTTAAACAAAATACACCAGGCCATTCCGGATTCTTTAGAAGCTCATACTCTAGCCACATTTGTCCAGTTTGGGGTAAAGGCCAAACCTCACCTTGATAGTTGAAGGTAGCTATAGAATGTGGATTCTCGCATGCCGCCAGGATTGATAAACGTGATTGCGTTGGTACTTCTTTGTAACCTTTTGCTAGAAAGAACTCCCTCATTTTCTGCACTAGTTCGTTGTAGATTTCTGTGTTTTTCATTTTTTTTTTTTTTTTTATTTTAAGTTGGATTTAAACCTCAAAAAAAATCCCTTCTAAAAGAAGGGAAATTAAAATAATATAGGAAATAGAAATGTTCTATTTATTGCTTTCTTGTGCGTTCGATTTTGTGATTTGCTATACATCTCTATTTTTATGATTTTAGTATATATTCCAGCTTGGGATTACAACCACTCTTTTGTTAACATCTTTCACCTTCTTCTTAGGTGCGATTAACTGTACAAATTCTTCAAATAGTTTTATTCTTCTCACGCTTCGTCAATTATTTTTAAGCATACGTCCTCAACAAATTCTTTCATGTCTATCACATCAATCGTATCTACAGAATCTGTCATTTTGTGACAATTAAATAACATGCTATAGTCAAGATAATCCCCGTCTTTATTGATTATCGGTGTTTCTTTATTTGTTATTGGTAGTGGATTTATTACTGTTGAATCTATACCATACTTTTTAAAGATAACAGAGTCATTGAATGGAACTTTAACTATAGGGCATTCAAATCTGTTTGCTATCCATTGGGTAAGATTAGTTCCCATTGCTCCAACAAAGAAGTTTGTACCTCCTCTGCCTGTCAGTTCTAGGTTTAGAATCCATTTACATTTGAATTCTCCTCCCTTTATTCTTTGAGACAATCTATCTGAACCTATTCCACCAACCTCTTCGCCATCTAAAATAACCACATTCACGTTGGGTCTTTTTTTCTTAATAGCTAGAGCGTTTATAACTGAGCAAGAATTATCGTTAGCGTTATCAGAGTTTGGATTCACTATATCGTGGTGAGCAACCACAAATTTATCAGAGCTTCCGGTAAGCATAATGTTAAAGAAATTATTTCTCTCCTTAACCACCTGTCCCACTATATCTTTTAATTCCTCTGTATATTTGTCAACAATGTCACCGTACTCATCACCAAGCATGTCCATCATATCAGGCTCTATGAATTTTGGATCCTCGTCTACCCCCTTGTCACTTAGAAAATCTTCGGCTTCTTTGCTAAATTCAAAATATAGACTTCTAACCGCTTTAACCTTCTCTGGATCAAGATCCGTTTTTGTTCTAAGAATTTCAGGTGCGTCCATAATTAAATAATCAAAAACTTCCTCATCAGTTCCCCAAATGTCCAATTCTGCACTAAGCCCCATTTCTTTACATAAATCAAGAATATATTGAACTCTGGGGGTAGGATCAACCCCATTTTTGTAGCAGACCCCTTTATTTTTAACTTTACAGAATTCGTATATTTTATGGTACATTACTTTTCTTTTTTAGAAGATTTTGTTTGGAATGAATCTTTAAGGTATCTTGTAATATCAGATCCAGATCTTTTTTTGCCTTTTAAGAATTTATTGAATTCCTCTGACTTACCCTCTTTATCCAAAAAATCGTGGAAATAATTTGCCTCATACATTGCATCAACAATTTCTGGCATACTTGGGTTTGCTGGGGTGTAATTCCTAGAATTTACCCTTACTTCAGTACTTTGTGCCGGAACATCAACGCTTCCTGGAGAGTCTAACCATTCATTTAAGAAGTCTGTGAAATTTTTTGCCATATTCTAATAAAAATCTTATAGGTTATATATCTAATCCCGGAACTTAACCCGTGATAACCATTATAACAATCAAACATCCTTAGAATGATCGTAGACATAGAGAATCAAGGCAAATCTTTAAAAGTTTCACATTTCACCAAAGACGGAGATCTAGCATTCATAACAGTACCTATCCCAGAATCAGAAAGATTTGTTTGGGAGAAGTGCACCCCCAGTAATTCGTCTAAAGATAGAGAGTGGAAAACTTGGACGGGTGAACCTGTGAAGAAAGTGAAAACTGAAAGATATGACAAATATAGAATAGCTCAGATTTTAGAGGAAGCCCCAAAAGAACTAACCGCTCCACTTTGGGAATTCCAAACACCTAAAAAATATTTTGTCGATATTGAGGTTGAGATTACAGAGGAGATGGCAGCAGCTTTGGATACTGCTAATGCAAAGAATAGGATCCTATCTATAGGTATTGCAACAGATAAATGCAAGCTTATCCTTTTAGGACTAGACCCTTTGACCCCTGAACAGCAAGCAAGCATCTACAAGAAGCTCAACACATACTTCGAAAAAACTGGTGATGAGTGGTCATTTAAATATAAACAATTCGAAACTGAGTATGATCTAGTTTACACGTTTTTTAAAGATCTGGGTCCTAAAATGCCTTTAATTACTGGATGGAACTGGTTAGGATATGACTGGCCTTATTTGCTAAACAGAGCTAAAAAATTAGGCATAGATCCAAAAATCATTTCACCCGGAGGATATCTTCTAGGAAAGGAACAGCTACCCGCGCATCTACTAATGGTCGATTACCTGGAGATCTATAAAAAATGGGACAGAGTTATTAAAATCAAAGAAAGTAACCGATTAGATTATGTTGCAAATAAAGCTATAGGTCTTAAAAAAATAGAATACAACGGAACACTTAGAGATCTTTACCAATCCAATTTTGAAGATTTCATTTACTATAACGCAGTTGACTGTGCTCTTGTTCACTATATCGATCAAAAGCTCAAAACCATGCAGACCTTCTTCAAGATAGCTCAAATCGCAGGTGTGGAGATAAATAGATCCCTTTCTCCAGTTTGGTCAACAGAGATCATGATGTTGAGAAAATTCTTAGAACGAAAGCAGATTTTCGTTCAAGAAAAAAAGGATGAGGTTCATGTTAAATTTGCAGGTGGATATGTAAAAGAGCCAATAACCGGACTTCATGAATGGATTGCTTGTTATGACTTTGCTTCGCTCTATCCCAATACCATGGTTCAATGGGGCATTTCTCCAGAGTCATATAAAGGTAAGGATCCGGTTAACCCTAAAGAGGAATGGACACGAACAGCCTCGGGTGCTTATTTTGGATCAGACGAGGAAAATCCTATTATCAGAACAATAATCAAGGATCTCTACTCGAAAAGGAGAAAAACAAAAGATCGAATGCTTGCCCTTCAGATCGAAATAGATCAGTTACAAAGAAGTATAGAAAATAAATAATTAATAAATAGGGCCCTCCAAATGCTTTTGATATATAAAAAGAGCCCACTAAAAAACAACAAATATGGCAAACAAAGACAATTCTTGCGCAAATCTATTGATTGAAGACCTTTGGTCTGATGCTACAGAAGCTTCGACTTTAGGTGAAAAGATTGATACCCTAGGGGATATTCTTAATCTACAAGCAGAAACTCAGAAGAACGTTTACGGTTACGACTTCGAGAACATGAGTCTTAGAGAAGTTATGAACTTCTGGCACATGAACGAGCACGCTTTAATAGATGAAATCTATGAGGCTACTGATGCACTGGGAGGCATCAAAGATGGTAACGGAAATGCTATCTGGAAGAAATGGAAATCTGCATACTCCAGCTACGATTCTTTGAAATTCTCGGATCTTTCTGAGACTGATAAGATTGAGTGTAAATTTGAAATTGTTGATATGTTGCATTTCTTTATGAACTATGCAGCATCAATTGGAATGACCTCACAGGAAATGTATAATATGTACATGAGCAAGAATGAAGAAAATAGAAACCGTCAAAAAAATAACTACTAAAATTTTTAAATCGAAATGTCAGAAAATTTATACCCACTACCAGAACCAATTTTAAAAGATAACCCAAATCGTTTTGTTATATTTCCTATAGAGCATCACGACATTTGGAAAATGTACAAACAGCAAGAAGCTTGTATTTGGACAGCAGAAGAGATTGACCTAGCTCAAGATCTAAATGACTGGAGAAACAAGCTTAATGACGACGAAAGACATTTCGTTAAGAATGTTCTAGCTTTCTTTGCTGCTTCAGATGGAATTGTAAATGAGAATCTAGCAGAGAATTTTGTATCTGAAGTACAGTACACAGAAGCTAAATTTTTCTATGGATTTCAGATCATGATGGAGAATATTCACTCGGAAACATATTCACTTCTAATTGACACATATATTCAGGATCCTGCAGAGAAGGACAGACTTTTCAGAGCTATTGAAACCATCGATGCGGTTAAGAAAAAAGCAGAATGGGCATTAAAGTGGATAGATTCCCCAAATTTCCAAGAAAGACTAATTGCATTTGCTGCAGTTGAAGGTATATTCTTTAGTGGATCTTTCTGTTCAATCTTTTGGCTGAAGAAAAGAGGACTTATGCCGGGTTTAACTTTCTCTAATGAGCTGATCTCAAGAGACGAAGGAATGCACTGCGATTTTGCTGTAATGCTACATAACAACCACTTGGCTAACAGAGTTCCTGAACACAAGATCAAGGAGATTATCATGAGTGCCTTAGAAATAGAGAAAGAGTTTATTACAGAGTCTCTTCCTGTTAAATTGATAGGTATGAATTCAGATCTAATGAAACAATATCTTGAATTTGTTGCCGATAGACTTCTAGTTGATTTGGGATGCTCTAAGGTTTACAATTCAGAAAATCCTTTTGACTTCATGGTCAATATTGCTCTACAAGGAAAAGTTAATTTCTTCGAAAAAAGAAACCCAGACTACCAGAAATCTGGAGTTATGAACTCGAATCATAATGACGGGTTCGTAATGGATGAGGATTTCTAAGAATCAAAAATAAATTTTAAAAATAACCATAAGGTAAAATGCAAGTAGTAAAGAGAGATGGCTCTAGAGAGCCCGTTAAGTTTGAAAAAATTTCCAATAGGATTAGAAGAATGACATATGATCTGAATACAGATTATATTGATTCGACTGAAATAGCACAGAAAGTTATTGCTGGAATATATGATGGGATTACTACAGAGGAGCTAGACAATCTAGCAGCTGAGACAGCGGCTTCGCTGATTCCTAAACATCCTGGTCATTCCATTCTGGCTTCAAGGATAGCAGTTTCTAGACTTCACAAAACAAATAAGAAGAAATTTTCGGAAACCATTAAAGATCTTTATGAGTATATCGATCCAGAGACTAATCAACCAGCAGGTTTGATTAATGACGAGACCTATAATTCAGTAATAAAGCACAAGCAAAAATTTGATGGTGCTATTATTCATGAGAGAGATTTTAATTTTGAATACTTTGGGTTCAAAACATTAGAGAAGAGTTATCTTCTAAAAATGAATGGTAAACCAGCGGAGAACCCACAACACATGTATATGAGAGTGGCTGTGGGAATTTGGGGTGATGATGTAAAAAATGCTATTAAAACTTATGAGCTTTTATCTAATCATCAGATGACTCATGCAACACCCACATTATTCAACGCTGGAACTAAAAAACCCCAATTATCTTCTTGTTTCTTGTTAATGATGTCTGATGATTCAATTTCAGGAATTTATAAAACTTTATCTGATGTTGCTACCATTTCACAGAATGCTGGGGGTATAGGTTTAGCTATTCATAATGTTAGAAGTACCGGATCTTATATAAAAGGAACAAATGGAACATCTAATGGAATAGTTCCTATGTTAAAAGTCTTCAATGAAACTGCAAGATACGTTGATCAAGGCGGGGGAAAGAGAAAAGGATCTTTTGCAATCTACCTTGAACCTTGGCATTCTGATATAGAAGATTACCTAGATTTAAGAAAGAATACAGGTAAAGAGGAATTAAGAGCCAGAGATCTTTTCTTGGCTTTATGGGTTCCTGATTTATTTATGAAAAGAGTTAAGGAAGATTCTGATTGGTCTTTATTCTCACCGTCTGATGCAGAAGGTCTTTGGGAAAAGTATGGCGAAGAATTCGAGAAAGCATACGAAGGATTTGAAGCTTCAGGGAAAGCTAGAAAAGTTATAAAAGCAAGAGATCTTTGGAGCAAGATTTTGGAATCACAGGTTGAAACTGGAACTCCTTATATGCTTTACAAAGATGCTGCTAATAGAAAATCAAATCAGAAGAATTTAGGAACAATTAAAAGTTCAAATCTGTGCACTGAGATTTTAGAGTACACAGATAAAGATGAGCAAGCAGTATGTAATCTAGCCTCTATTCCTGTTAATAAATTTTTGAAATCTACTGATGCAAGAACTTCCAAAATAATTAGAGGAAAATGTGAAGTTGATCATAAGTCTCTTTATGATGTTGCTTATCAAACAGCAATAAATCTAAATCGTGTAATTGACGTAAACTACTATCCAACACCAGAAACTAAAAAATCAAACTTTAGACACAGACCAATTGGAATAGGGATTCAAGGTTTAGCAGATCTGTTTGCAATGATGCGTCTTCCATTCACTTCTCCGGAAGCAAGAAAGGTTAACGAGGATGTTTTCGAAACCATCTACTTTGCATCTATGACTGCTTCAATGGATTTAGCTAAAAGGGATGGAGCATATGAAACCTTCCCTGGATCACCTTTAAGTCAAGGTCAATTCCAATTCAACCTTTGGGGATTTGAAGATAATCAATTATCAGGAAGATGGGACTGGGATAAATTAAGAAAAGATGTTATGAAGAACGGTGTTAGAAATTCACTACTTCTTGCTCCAATGCCAACAGCATCAACAGCTCAGATCATGGGCAACAATGAGGCTTTTGAACCATTTACTTCAAATCTCTACACAAGAAGAACACTTAGTGGGGAATTTATATTGATAAACAAACACTTGGTTGCTGATCTTATCTCTCTGGGTCTTTGGAATGAGGATATTAAGAATTTAATTATACTTCATAAAGGATCAGTTCAAAAGATTCCACAAATTCCAGAAAATATCAGAGAAGTCTACAAAACAGTTTGGGAGATTAAACAGAAGGATATAATTGAAATGTCAGCCGATAGAGGTAAATTTATTTGCCAATCGCAATCACTAAATTTATTCATTGAGGGAGTGAATTCAGCTAAATTGACATCTGCGCACTTCTATGCATGGGAGCTTGGACTTAAAACAGGCATGTACTACTTGAGAACTAAATCTGCTGTAGATGCTATGGCAGGTCTAGGGATAGATATGGAGAAAACAAAAAAGGCACTTAGACTTTCTGAGGAAAAGAAAGAAATTACACCAGTAAGTGAGGCAAAGGTAGAATTGGAAGGAATGACCAGTGAGGAGTTAAGTAAAGCTGCGGAAGAGGTTGCTTCAGGCATAATGTGTAGTCTAGATAATCCAGATGATTGTGTACTATGTAGCTCATAAATAAAATACTAAAAATGGCAAAGATTAAAAAGCTTTCAGAATTTGAAATTAACGAATCTTCGGATCAGGGTGAAATAATGATCGTCCTTGGAGCTCCTGGTTCAGGTAAGGGAACTTTATCGAAAGAATTAAAAAAGACCTACGGATTTTCACACATCTCAACGGGTGATATTATCAGAAACTCCGACGATCCGGAATTAAAGAAAATTATCGAAGGTGGGAATTTAATTCCTGACGATATGATGGTTAAAATACTTAGAAAAGAACTTAAATCTCTAGACGTTTCTAAAGGAATTATTCTCGACGGATTTCCAAGAACAATTAAACAAGCTAGAAGATTAGACACAATGTTAGGCAGAATGGGATTGGGTCTGAATCATGCTTTTTATCTGGATCTGCCAAATGAGATAGCAAAGGATAGAATTAAGGCTAGAGCTAAAGAGGAGAACAGAAAAGATGATTCTAGTGACGAGATAGTAAATCAAAGATTCAAAGAATATGAGGAGAAAACTTTACCTCTAGTTGACTTCTATGAAAAGTGCAGAAAGTTGGTTAAGGTAGAGGCAGAGAGCGGTAAAGATGAAGTTCTAGCTGCTGTTGTTAAAAAACTTGGATTAAAGAAATCTTAATAGAATGAATAGTGCGGCTGACGATTTTGTAAATAGTTTGAAGAGTAAAATTTTAGATTCCAAAATTCATGAGGAGTTTAAAAAGAATATCCTTAAAGATTGCGTTGATTATCTAGTTTCAGTTTTTAAAAATACAGATTTAAATCTGAGATCAATTAGCCAATTTGAGAGAGAGATTTTTGCTTCTTGCTAGATGTATTATGTTCTAACAATCCCCACGAATCAATAAAGAATTGTTTATCCCTTAATGAGATAAAATACAAGTCAAAAGAATTAACAGAAAGCAAATTTGCGGTTTGGGTAGATCTTGAAAACAGATTGGTTAGTTCAGGAAACCCACATAATATTTTTTTCATCGACGTTTATTCAAAGAAGGACAATCTTTATAAACTTAGGATCTCCACGCTAGAATCACCTATTAAGTACTATTTATTAGATAAAAGCTATCACGAATTCTCATTCTGGGTTTTTGATGATGAATTTGATGCCTATAAAATTTCACTAAGGGGAAAGGATCGTAACAAGAAAAAACAGAATATTGACACGGAGGATGGGAAATACCAGATCCATGTTCATCTTAACGATATAGGGGAAATGATTTTTTTTGAATTAAATAAAAAAAAGAGAAAGAAAAACAAACAATAGCTGTATAACACTTAAAAGTAATATAAAATGAGCAAAAAGAATCAAAAGAAATCTATCCCAATGGGTATTCCTAAGCCTATTGTAAAGATGCAGGAATTGAAGCAAACAATTGAGCTTTGCTTGGTTATGATAGTTAAGGATGAGGAGGACACTATCGAAAAATGTCTTTCAGCAGTTGCTCCGTATATTTCATATTGGGTAATTGTCGACACCGGATCTAAGGATAAGACCAAAGAGGTTATTAATTCAACAATGGAAAAACTTGGAATTCCTGGTGAACTTCACGAGCGTCCATGGGTAAATTTCGAAGTTAACAGAACAGAGAGTCTTGAGTTGGCTAAGGGTAAATGTGATTACAGATGGATTATAGATGCCGATGACACTTTCATTGCAGAAATGCCAGGAAGAAATCCTTTTGCTGGTTTGGATAAGACCCCAGATGCTTACCAGATCATGTACAGATTAGGGGCTCTTCAATACCATCGTGTTCAGGTAGTTAGATCTGATGTTGATTGGTGTTATAAAGGGGTTCTTCATGAATATCTACATACAGATAAGCAAAACCTAATCCAGGGCACAATTCCGCATTCTCACGTTATTGCGGACATCTCGCCTCTTAAGAGAGCATCGAGTCTTCAAGAGAAATACTCTAATGACGCTAAAATTCTAGAAGAGGCTTTAGAAAAAGAACCCGATAATGCCAGATACGTTTTCTATCTAGCTCAAAGTTATAGAGATTCTGAGCAATATGAGAAGTCGATAGAAGCTTATGTTAAAAGAGCTGAGATGGGTGGCTGGGAAGAAGAAGTCTACTATTCGATGTACATGGAGGCTAAAATAAAGGAGAGATTAAACTATCCAATCGATGAGGTTGTTAATCTTTACTCAAAGGCATGGGAATACAGACCATCGAGATTGGAGTGTGCATTCCACGTTATGAGAAAGTTAAGAGAACAGAAAAGATTCTTGATCGCTTTTGCCTATGGAGACGTAGCTATTAAAACTAGAGGAACATCAGATATTCTTTTCGTTGAACCTGAGATCTGGCAATGGAGACTTCTTGATGAGTACTCATTGGCTGCACATTATATTGGAAACCCAGAGATTGCTTTAGAAAAAACTACTGCCATCGTTAAATCTGAATTTTTCAACGGTATTCCAGATTTTGAAAGGGATAGGCTTAAAAAGAACCTAGAATTCTATCAAGCTGCAGCTAAAGAGAAAGCTAAACAAGTGGAGCAAGCCAAAAAAGCTCAGAATCCAGCGATATATAATGGAAAAAGATAATTAGCATGAAACACCTTCTGGAATTTGAATCATATGAATCTAGCTTAAACGAAGCCAAAGTGCCAGTTTACAACGAAGCACATTACAGAGGCCATGATTCAAAGCCTGAAATGAGTGTGCCTACTGAAGATCTAACCGAAATTATCAACATTTTCTTAGGATCTCAGGCTAGTGGCGAGATTGAAATGGTTGTTGTTGAGACTATATTACCTAGTCAAGGTAAAAATGCTCCAGAGTATATTAAAAGAGAAGCGGAAAGAGAAAGAGAAAGAATGGCTAAAAGAAAATATGCCATCTATGGAAGCAGAACAGAAAGAGACGACAGACCAGAAGATGATTATACGGATGCTATCAATATTTTCACCGACGTAGAATTTGTAGTGACTGGGGTTGGCCAAAAAGACGGAGCTGAATGCGTTTTCGCCATCCCCAGATCATTTTATATTAAAACTAAGAGACAACCTGAACTAGCTTCTGATTACACTATCTGCATTCTACCAGAGCAGATAGAACAGGTTACTTACGTTCCTACCAAATAGGAATCCCTATTTTTCTTTAATTTTATTTTTTCTTCGAGAAATTTTCTTACATTTGCTTTGTATAACTAAAGCACAGTGATTTATGTGGTCATTGATCCTGTGTTTAATAAACCATAAAGATGAAAGGTAAATTACATAAAACTAAAAACGGCTGGACAGTTCAATATGAGGATTACCTGAGGGTATTCCCATTTCCACAAACCGTTTCAAAAGAGATTCCGTTACATCCTTATTTAGAACCAAACTATGAACTCGGTAGAGATATGGATGGTGAAGAAGTAGAATTTGAGATAGAAGATTTTTGGGAAACTGGATTGGAAGAGCCCATTAGAGTTGCCAACACTGACATTCAAATAGATGAAACTGGTTATCCCCTTATAGATGGAACTTTAAAAATTTGCAATGAAATTATTGAGAAGAGGGAATTAAAAGAGAAATACGATCTGGCGGAAAGCTTATGGGAAGGATGCGATGGATGTGATGAGAGCGATAAGAACTTCTGGATGAAAGGATTCGTTTCTGGACTAAATTATTATGATGCACAGATTCCTGACGAATATATAAAAAAGGCTGCCTCGGAATATTCTTCTAGTTTCATGAATAAAGGGGTTGCAGAAACGAGCTTTATCAGAGCATGTTATTGGTGTCAAGAGTACCTTAAAAAATAGAATGATAAAAAATGAGAAAATTAAAGTTTATACTAAACGATCTAAAATTTTTCAAGGCTTTATTTAGCCCATTTAAGCCTTTCGGGTTAAAATTCTACGCGGGGAAGATTGCTATTGGTACTCCTTACTTCTTTCCAAGAAGATGGAGAAAGCTCAATGAAGATGAGGTTAGAGAAAAGGCTCAGGGAATGTTAGACAAGCAAATAAAAGCTGTGGCTGTTAATCCCAACGTTCCCCAGTTAACACTCGATCAATGGATTGAGAAATCTAGAGGCTTTATGAAAGCAGTTCCAAAAAAAGTGGGATTTGACTTTGTTAGATTAGGATGGAAAACTAAATGGAGTGATAATGACTTTAGATTTGAATGGTCTCCCTTAATCTCATTTGTATTTTTTAAATGGCAAGTAGCAGTAACGGTTAATGCACCTGAACCCCATTATTGGGAATGCTGGTTGTACTATGAATATGCTACAGACAAAACTAAATCAAGAAAAGAAAGAGTGGCTCAATGCAGAGAAGAGTTTCCTCAAACTTGGACTGCCCACCGTGGTGATGAAAGTGAAGAGACCATTGACTACTACAATCTTGTGATTAAACCAAAATATTTAACACCTAAAAAATAAAAGATGATAAACAACTTCGATCTAATTAGACCACTCCTGGATTTCTCAGATTCGGACACCTATTATTTTCTTGAAATCCTGAAGAGGAGAAAGGATAATCCTGGGCTTGCTAAAGATATGGTTGTTATTGATGACCTTTTTATTTATAACCTAGCACACTTTGATGCCATAATGGATTCTATTATCCAAACGTGTGATACTAATAATGCAAGAGCTTACTTCAGAATAAACAAAAGAAGTGCAAAGAAGACAGCATTTCAAATGCTAAAGCGAGTAACTGATATTATTATGTCTGAAGATTACAAGGCGGTTAGATTTGCCTTTAGCTCGGTCTCAGGTGAGTTTCATGGTGACGATGATAAGAAGTGGATTGTTGACATTGACTGGAAAGACTTCGAAGGACGTAAAGCATTTTTAGGAGTTATGCATCAAAGGATAAAGGATCTTCAGGAAGAGACCGGCAGAGAACCTATGATGGAAATGATTCCAACCAAGAATGGTTATCATTTAATTACGAGACCGTTTAACATTCAAAGAATGACCCAGTTTCTTGCAGACAACAAAGCAAAAGTGGACATCCATAAAGATAATCCTACTATTTTATACATGCCTTAAAAAATTAAAAATGCAAAATGTAAACAGCTGCTGCTATGTAGCAAAAATAGATGTAATTGAAAACATTCCGGGTGCAGATAAAATAGAACAAGCCCGCATCGGTGGATGGAATTGCATCATACAGAAGGGGGAATATAATGTTGGGGATTTGGTTGTTGTTGCAACCACCGATGCGGTTATACCCCAAGATTTATCCGATGATATGAACGTAACCAACTATCTCCGCAGGGGACAGAGGGTTAAAACGGTAAAGTTAAGAGGTGTGTATAGTGAGTGTTTGATAATACCTTTAAAGTTTATTTCTTATAAAGGAACCCCTAACGAATATTACGAGGGTAGAGATATGATGAAGGAGTTAAACATCTTCAAGTATGAACCCCCGGTTAAACAAATAACCCTTGGTTCAGGTAGAAAAATAAGATATCAAGATAATCCAAATTTCCTTGTGTATTACAAGTTTCCTAATATGAAGAATGTTACTGGAATGTTCACTGAGGAAGATCTGGTTCAAATTACTAGAAAGATACATGGTACAAACGCAAGATATGGTATAGTAAGAAAAACAAAATTGTCTCTATTAGACAAGATAAAGCTAGCACTTGCAAGAAAGATAAAGCCTGATTGGAAATGGTCTGAATATGAGTTTGTTGTTGGTTCGCATAATGTTGAGAAGGGATCAGACTCACAAGGATTCTACGATACGAATGTATGGTATGAGATTGCTGACAAATACAAGATCAAAGAGAAATTATGGAAGTTTGTTAAGGAGAAAATGTCGGATGAAGTAGGTTCGGGAGTTGTTTTATATGGCGAAATTTACGGTAAAGGAATTCAGAAAGGATATGATTACGGGTTAGATGATATTAAATTTTGTGGATTTGATGTTATGTGGGACGGAGAATATTTATCAACTCTTCTTGCAAAGATGGTTATAGAAAATGATTTGGAACTATCTCATGCGGATATACTTTATGTTGGTAAGTGGTCACAAGAGATTCAAGACAAGTTTGTATTTAATAACTTTATAAATGGGACAAAAGTACCACACGAGGGTGTTGTAGTGAAGCATGTACACGGTGTACGTAATAAGATTGCCAAGGTGATCAATCCAGATTATCTAATCTACGGAGAGAAACATGATATTGGAGATTCCCACTAATTTTTTTACCCCGAGAAATCTCCCTACATTTGCAAAGATTAAAAAGAAGTTTTTATGTTAAATATAAAGTTGGAGCCTGGACAAAAGTTATTCTTCACCTCTGATACTCATTATAATCATAAGAATATATGTAGAGGAGTAACTAACTGGAGACGTCAGGATGGCTCTATTCCAATCGATCAGACTAGGGACTTTCAGAATCTAGAGCATATGAATTCTGTTATTGTTGATAATATCAACAAGACAGTAGGCCAAGATGATATACTGATTCATTTGGGTGATTGGTCATTTGGTGGATTTGATTCAATCAAAGAATTTAGAGATAGAATTATCTGTAAGAACATACATTTAATTCTCGGAAATCACGATCACCATATCGAAAATAACAGAGGAGATGTTCAGAGCTTATTTTCAAGCGTAAGTCAATACACCATATTATCTGTTGAGATTGAAAATAAGATGGCTGCTAAATCGAAATTCGAGTTTGTATTAATGCACTATCCTCTTACTAGCTGGCATGATATGAGCAAAGGCAGATTTCATTTATTTGGTCACGTACATTTACCTGCCAATAAGAAACTGATGGGGGGTAGATCAATGGATGTTGGATGTGATGGTAACAATTTAACTCCTTATCCTTTAGGTGAGGTGGTTAGAATGCTATCTGGGCGTCCAGTTCAAGCAAACGTTTTACCATTCGATCATCATGAAGAAAGATTAAAAGGAGAACAATAAAATGAAAACACTAATACTATTAAGAGGATTACCGGGTGCAGGTAAATCAACACTAGCCAAAGCAATAGAAGGCACACATCTTGAAGCAGATATGTACTTCATGGAGAATGGAACTTATCACTTTGATCCTGCTGGGCTAAAAGACGCTCACGAATGGTGTCTACACAGCACCGAAACTGCGATGAGAAGAGGCGAGGACAAGATTGTTGTCTCTAATACATTCACCCAAGAGTGGGAGATGGAAAACTATATTAAACTTGGGGGGAAGTATAATTTCAGGGTACATTCCATCATAGTAGAGAATAGACACGAAGGAGTAAATGTTCACGGATGTCCAGACGATAAGATAGAACAAATGAAAAATAGATTTCAAATAAAGTTATGATAACAGCAAAAGAAAAAGCACAAGAATTATACAGAGACTCATATACTAGATGGTGCTATGAGCTATCGCACGAGAAGAATGTATTAACAGCTAAATCTATATGCAAGTACGTTTGCGATAATGTACTAAGTTATATGGGTGCAGATAGAGGTTACGAGTTCTGGTCTGAAGTAAGGAATATAATTATAACATCTTCTCATGAAGATCTTTACAACAAATCAAAAAATCAAGAAGATGAAGGGAAAATTGCATAAAACAGAAACAGGATGGGTGGTAGTTGAAGACCCATTTTATGATTTTACAGGAATGCCATGTGTAGGTGGAACGTATCCAATACACCCGGACTACGTAAAGGTTTATCTCTTAGATGAAGATGCCGAGGATGGTGAAGTGGAGTTTGAGATAAAATACTATTGGACAGATGAAATGCAGCAACCAATAGAGGTTGCTAAACTCGTTAGAAGCAATACAAAACAGATACTCACAGAGATAATGGGGGAAGATTCTAAAGATGCTCCAAAAGAAGATAGTGATTATCCTACAACAACAACGGACTTAATAGATGGTGCAATATGGTCATTACCTTTTGATGAAAGAATTAAATGTTGGGATTTAATAGAAAAGTTAGTAGAAGAAGAAAAAAAATCTCTATACACAGAAGAGCAAGTTAGATTGGCAATCAGAAAATCTCGCGTAACTAATACGGAAAATGTTATGGGAAATGGATTGAAGCTACACGCATACACAGATGATGAAATTGTAGAATTAATTTCAGAACCTAAAAAAGATTAATTATGATAGTTATTTTAGGAATGATTGGAATAATAATATTTATAGGTCTTATGAGTATATCTTATAACTTAATAGAAATTAATAAAACATTAGAAAAAATAAAAGATAAACTATGACACAAAAAAAAGACATAAACTATTGGAAGAATAATTGTGAAGAAGATTATATGACTACACCTATTAGTGTGTTAAGATATATTTCTGAACTTGAAAAACTTGTTACATATCCCAAACAAGAAATATCAGATGAAGAAATAGAGAAAGGTGCAAAAGAAATTCATATAAAAGAAATGTGTGAGTTTGCAGAATTTGTAGCTACTTATCCTGATAAAAACAAAAATGTAAATGGTGATATGTTACATGCTAAATCAAAGTATGATGGAGCTGAGAGAACGATAGATTTATTAAATATATTTAAAAAAAATAAAAATAAGGGCTAAAAAAAGATTAATTATGAAAACATTTGGACTATTCCTAATTGTATGGTTAGCATCTATTCTTATATCATTTAATGTATGGAAAGGTGCTACAATAGAAGAAATGCTTAAAATGTTATTAGCTACACAAATAGCTTATATAATGTATAAATTAACTAAAGAAGAATTAAAAGACTAAACTTATGACATCAGTAACTTGGCTATTAGAAGAACTTAAAAAGGTTCATCATCCTACAGAAGCAATGATTATATATGCTAATAAATTACACAAGCAAGAAATAGTAAATGCTTTTAGTGCAGGTGCAGAAGATGGGTTTGATGGATTGGGTGATTCAGATGTAGAATTGTATTATGAAACATTGGCTAATGGTAAAGATTGGTCGAAAGTTACACTTAAAATGAGAGATTTGTTTAAACAAAATACAACAAATGAAGATTGGGAAAACAGTAGTGGATTTTATCAAAAAACTAAAAAAGATTAATTATGAAAGGAATATTAACTAAAACAGAAAAGGGATGGGTGGTAAACTATAACTATTCTATTAATAAGAATGATTGGGAAACACTTCCCTTACACCCTGACTTTATAGAACTAATGGATACTTGCTTCACTTCTAAATTTACACAAGATGTAGAGTTTGAGATAGTTAATATAGTTTCTAATAAAAATACTTTATCTGATGATGATAATGTGTTGATGGGAATTTATGCCAAACTAATTAAATCTGGCCATATTTCTGACATCAGCAAAATGGTAGAACTTCCCCAACAAGAAACTCTATATACAGAGGAACAAGTTAGGGATGCAATAAATATGGCAGATAAATATGGTTATTTACTTGTTTCTGAAAAAACAGAAATCATCCAATCACTTAAACAACCTAAAAAAGATTAATTATGAATTACAATTTACAAGGAGAAACAATCAAACTAAATACATTAGTATCACCTCCAGAATATGTGGGAGGATATAGAATAGGTAAATCAACCACTGGATATATTCAATTCAATTTAACATATAAACCAAATTGGTTCCATAGACAATTTATGAGAATATTATTGGGTTGGTATTGGTTTGATCAAAAATAAAAAAGTTATGACATCAATACAATGGTTTGTTACTCAACTTTATAAAAACTTTGAAATTAAAGGGGATGTTTTTATAATGGATGAATTAGTTGAACAAGCTAAAGAAATGCACAAGCAAGAGATAATTAATACTTGGTATAATGGATATATCAATCAATCTCCAATGGTTGATGAAGAAAATTGTGGAGAACAATTCTATAAAGAAACATTTAAAAAAGATTAACTGTGGCAATAGATTTAAAAAAATTAGAAGAAAAAATTGATAAAGCTTTATCTGAAGAAACCGATGAATCTTTAAGTAATTGGCTAGAAAATAAAAGAAAAATGAAAACTGTAGTAATAGGAGATGTTCACGGTAGATCAGTTTGGAAATTGATCTATGAATTAGAGAAGCCCGATAGAATGATATTCATAGGAGATTATTTTGATTCGTTTGACATATCAGGAAATGATCAGCTTAATAACTTTCAGGATATACTTAAATTCAAAGAGAGCGGGATATGTGAGGTCATTCTTTTAATAGGGAATCACGATCACCACTATTTTCCTGAAGTTGGCGATACAGGAACAAGTGGATACCAACACTTATTAGCTCCATCTATAAGTTACATAATAGGTGAAAATAAAAAACACCTCCAAATGGCATACCAGATGGGACAGTTCCTATTCACACACGCAGGGGTGAGCAGTGACTTTATGGATAGTGCTTTTGGAAAGGATGTATGGAAGACCGAAACTTTAGCTACGGACCTAAACGAACTTCATAGATATAAACCAAAATCTTTTACGTTTGGTGCTTACTGTGACCAAACTAGAATTACCGATCCTTACGGAGATGATATACGGCAATCCCCTATTTGGATTAGGCCTAGATCTTTGATGAAGGCTAACAGAGACACACTGAGGAAAGATGTTATCCAGATCGTTGGTCACACACAGGTTGAAAGAGTTGATAAGAAGGGAGGGGCTACTGGTGGAAGATATTGGTTTATAGACTGCTTAGGCACTAGTGGGGAATATCTTATTATCAATGACGAAGAAATATCATTCGGAAAAATCTAATTAGCATGCAAAAAGAATTTATCCCTTACGAACAAGCATTAGCTCTTAAAGAACTTGGGTTTGGTGAACAATGTTTTGCCTGGTATAACATAAATGTGGAATTGTTATCAGATGTCATTATTGGTTATGAAGACAAAGATTTTTTTTATACCCCACAAGACATGGATAAAATAGGAGAATGTATTGCACCAACATTCTCACAAGCATTTAGGTGGTTTAGAGAACACTATTTGTTATTTTCGTCGATAAATGCTGACCAAACGATGGAGCCAAAGTTCTGTTACTCTATATCTAGATATGAGTCAACTCAGTTTTTTGAAGGCTGGGAGAATATAGTTTACAACTCTGATTTATACTATACCTATGAAGAAGCAGAGCTTGCTTGTCTAAAGAAACTTATTGAAATATTAAAAAATCAATAATGGAAAAAGAATTCATTTCTTACGAACAAGCCTTACAACTTAAAGAACTCGGCTTTGATGAACCTTGTATGGCTGCTTATGTGCTAGGTCAGTTTTACTTTAAAGGTGATAATTTTGTTTATGGCTCAAAAGATATTCCGAATATTAATGCACCGATTTACCAACAAGCCTTTAGATGGTTTAGAGAGAATTGTGGTATGATCTCATATGTAAAGCTCTATGCCGGTGACACTTACGACTACGTTATAAGGTACCCAGACCTTCGTATAGAGCATTTTAGCCATGGTGCATTCAAGAATTATGATGATGCCACTATAGCTTGTTTAAACCGCCTAATAGACACCGCAAATAGGGAGAGAAGATATATAGAATAAATTAAAAAACTAAATGGAAACGCGTCTATTATCCTTTTCTGAGTTTGATCCCCTTTATGAATCTGAAGAATTCCTATTGGAGGGAAGCAAGATGGCAATTGTAGCTAAACCTAAAGATCTATTAGTTGATCCCAACACTTATAAAATCCCAGGAGGGCCAAAATCTGTTTTCGATGTGTTTGATCTATTGGGAGCAGGTAAGATAAAAGAGGATGTTATAAAGGGACAGGGTTTACCGAAACCTAAAATATACGAGAACCCAAATTTCTACGATCTCTTTCAAGCCGGAATGGTTATTACCTTAAAACCAAAAGGCAGCGCAAATTTTCCATATGTTGTACTAATTCCTAAGGCTGGGGTAAAAACAAAAATAGAAGCACTAAAAAAAGAAGGACTTCTTAATGGTGGATTTAGCTTTTTAGAGCATGCAGCTGCTGCCGACGGAAAGGCTTTGGTTTACACGTTATCCGGAGCTTGGGTAGTTCAGAAAGAGGTAGCGAAAATGATGCTTCAAGCAGCAACTATTATTAGTGGATTCTCGGGGTCTTCTAATTCTTCGACTATTTCAGTAGAGCCTAATACAATTTATGCGGTAGCACAGATTGGGAAATGGATCACAACAAAAGGCATAAGCATATGGAAAACACCCAAGGTTAAAAATGATATAGACGTCGTTAAAAATTTCGTAAAGTTAACTGCCACCTCAGTTAAGGATTCAGGATCTATTAAATTAAAAAAAGAGTGCATAACATCACTTTTTTGGAATCACCTTAAATCTGGATTGGAATTAAAGCTTTTAATCGGTGTGTCTGCACTTTTCCCTTTATATGGTGTTTATAGGATATTCAAATGGGCAAAAAAACCAGACCCTAAAAACACTGGAGAAATAAAGAGTTCTATAATAGAAAAAATAGGAATTAAAGGATTAAGTGAGATCAAAAGTAAATATGAAATAGGCAAGAAAGAAATCGTTAAAAGGGCAGATCAGATTAAAAAAGACCTAGATTCTTATCTCTCCACTATTCAGGAACAAAAAACACCATTAGATAAAGGGATCATAGAAAGGACAAAGGAGAAATGGAAAGGAATTAAAAGATCTTACGAAAATGCTAAGTTTTGGTTTGGACTAGCCTGGAAGCTTGCTAAATTTATAGCGAAGGATCCGGAAGAAGAGAAGGTTAAGAATAACAGAAAGACCAAAAAGATCAAAAAGAAATAGTATAAATCCGGGTAACCCCGGATTTTTTATTGGAATCTTTTTTGGTGTCTCAGATATAAAATAAAAAAGAAGCGATGACAAATAAGGTTAATAAGTCAATAGAGGTACTTACGGACTTTGAGCACATTATTAAAAGACCAACAATCTATGTTGGTAGTGTTAAGAAAACTGAGGAGATGGTTCCTATAGTTGAGGATGGTGTGATAAAGGGATTTATGAAAGAACATTCTGTTGGAATGTACAAGCTGTTTGATGAGGTGTTTTCAAATTGTGTAGACGAAGCTAAAAGAATGTCTTCCGCGATGAAGGAAATTGTAGTTGAGATCAGCACCAAGACAAATACTGTAACTATATCAGATACCGGTGACGGATTTACTAATGGATCTTCTATTAATAAGAAGAGTGGATTAAGTAATATCGAGACTGCAGTATCTATGCTTAGAGCAGGATCTAATTTCGATAATGACAATATTAGTGAATCTATTGTTGGTACTAATGGTATGGGTGTGAGCTTGGTGAATGCTCTCTCTGAGAAATTTGACATTTCAACAGCTAATGAGACTGAGGTTTATTATCAATGTTGGAATAGGTTCAAAGCATCGACACCACAGATTTCTAAAAGATTAAAATCAACACCCAAAGGAACTGCGGTTAGTTTTATTCCTCGAGCTGATGTTTTTGATAACATGCAATGGGATTACAAAACAATCAGAACCTACCTTCTCCTTAGAAAGAAAGTTTTGGAGACGGAGAAAAAAACATGCAACCTAAAGGTGAAGATGGTTTGGGACAGCAAGTCGGAATATATTGTTGATGAGTTAAAACCAAATTGGTCTGCTGACACACCAATTGGGGAAATTATGATATGGGAAAAGAAGGGTGATTCTTCTTCGTTCTCCTTTGTTAATAGCGCACTGTGTACCGGAATTCATCAAAAGATAATCCTAGATAGAATTAACGCAAAGCTCGAAGATTCTTTGGGACACCATTTTTATGACACGTTGATTATTCTAAATCTTCCTCCGGGTATGGTCAGATTTGGAGATCAGAACAAAACTAAATTTGTTTCAAAGAGGGAAGAGGTTGAGCCAACTATTGCAAAAAATTTCGATTCGATTCTGGAAAAGTTCTTTAAAAGTGAGACCTTTAAAAAAATAAAGAAACTCGTAGACGATCGTAAGAAAGAGTCAGAACTTAAAAAAATAAGAAAGGATAAGAAGTCAATTAGAATTAGACACTCCAACAAATACTTTCCTCCAACTTCTTCAAAGGCAGAAAATCTATTTATCGTGGAAGGACTAAGTGCTATGGGATCTATCCTACAAAAAAGAGATCCTAGGAAGGACGGTGTTTATGCTCTGAAAGGTAAAATAAAAAATGCTAGAACTCTGTCAGACCTGGCAGAGAATAAAGAGATCTTAGAACTTATGCAAATTCTAAATTTAGATCCAGAGGGTCAAGATCTAATTTGTCCATTCGAAAGAATTGTTATATCAACAGATCAGGATCCAGATGGTGCACATATTACATCGCTCCTGATTAATCTTTTCTATATTTGGTTTCCTTGGACTGTTAAACAGGGAAGGGTTCAATTCTTAGAAACACCTCTTGTTACCACCGGGGACAAATCTAAAAAGTATTACTACTCATTAGAAGAGTTTAAAAAGAATGCAGGTAAATCAGATAAGACAAATGTTAGGTATCTAAAAGGACTAGGATCTTTATCCCTGGATGATTGGGATCATGTCATGAAGAATAAAAGAATCATAACAGTTATAGAGGACAAGAAAACTAAATACCATTTGGAAATGGCCTTCGGTAAATCATCAGAGGAAAGAAAGAAATGGCTTAATAGAGAGGTTTAATTTTTTAATCCCGAGAGGTTCTTTTATATTTACATTATGAATAGAAGATATGGTTACTGCTGTATAAATTTATCTCTCTCCAAAGAGAAAGTGTCAACTAATCGTGGAATGGTCAGAAAAACTTTTGATCAAAAAGGACTCGATTACGTTTCAGATCTTGCCTTGCTTAATGTCAAGGATCTCAAAAGAATAATTCAATGGAATTCAGATAACGGAATCAGAATGTATAGAATGTCATCTGATATATTTCCTTGGTGCTCTGAATATGAAATACCAGATCTTAAAGATTTTGCAGAGATCCACTCAATCCTAAAGGAGGCTGGTGATTTAGCTAAATCAACAGATCAAAGAATCACTTTCCACCCTTCACCTTATGGTGTTTTAGCTTCAGATCGTCCTGATGTTGTTACAAAGGCTATCAAAGAAATATCACAGCATGGTGAAATAATGGACTTAATGGGCTTGGATAGAACCCACTTCTACCCAATCAACATTCACGTCAACACAACAAAGCCAACCAAGGAGGAAGCTGCTCAAAGATTCTGCGATAATTTTCATCTTCTTTCAGATAGTGCCAAATCTAGACTTGTTTTAGAAGTGGATGACAAAAAGTCACAGTATAATGCCCAAGATCTTTTTGATCTAGTTCACAGTAAAATAGGAATTCCTTTAACTTTCGATTATCTCCACAACAAATGCAACCCACATCCGGATTTAACCGAGGAGCAAGCCTTAAAACTTTGCTTATCTACGTGGAAAAACGGGATTCCTGCTATAACACACTACTCAGACTCCCGAAAAATATTTGAAGATGAATCGGTTAAGGAGGTTGCACACTCAGATTGGATCTGGGAAACCCCTGAAACTTATGGCATGGTTTTTGATATAGAATTTGAGGTGAAGCAGAAAGATTTAGCACTTTTAAGATACATAAATTCTAAAAAAATAATATAACAAATGGAAGACATCACATTAAATCAATTCGAAGAAACCCTACTAACAGAAGGTAGCAACAATGACATTAAGTATAGCATCGACAGGGATCTAGAAGGTGCAGTTAGATATGACTTTTTACAAGAGACCTATGGTAAGGATAGAGTTGATGAGGTTCTAAGAGATAACGGTAAAGGATTTTTAGAACTTGGAGACACTGAATACTACGCATTGATATTGGAAACACTGTCAACAATCTAAGTAAGTATTAAAAAAATCACTAAACGAAATTGAACAGACATAATTTTTTTCATCCTAACGGAGGTCAAGAACATCCACAGTTTAATCTGCTCAAATCCCATATAGAAAGAGCAGTTCAGGATCTATTCTTAGAATCCCTAAGAACACAGTCTCCTGAACTTCTTTATGTTTTTTCTACCGAGGAACAAATAGACGCATTCATTAAAAGAATCCTATCATACTGGGAGGAATTAGAGAAATATGAAATTTGTCAGGAAGTGGTAAAAATTTCCAAGGAGTTTAAAGAGAAATGGTCAAACCGGGATATGTCAGAAACCTCTGTTGGGCTGATTAGAGTAAGAGATCTTTTTAGGACAAAAGAATAAAAATTAAAATGATGAAAGATTACTATTCCATACTAGGGGTCAATAAAGGATCTTCCCCTGAAGAAATAAAGAAAGCTTACAGAAATTTAGCTAAAGAGTATCACCCAGACAAAAACGCAAACAATCCTTCTGCGGAAGCAAAGTTTAAAGAGATATCTGAGGCTTATGAAACTTTATCAGATCCGGATAAAAAAACTAAATACGATAACCCTAATCCGTTCGGTGGATCTTTTGGTGGAGGATTCGGTGGATTTGATCCGTTTGGAGGATTCCAAGATCTTTTCGGTGGTGCTAGAAATCAGGGAAAGCAAATCAATAAGGGAAAGAATATCAACACAATGGTCACTCTCACTTTAGAGGAGATGATGACTGGGGCTAATAAGAAAATAAGGATCTGGAGGAGAGTACCGTGTACACCATGTAGTGGAAGCGGAGCAGAAAAAGGGGAAATGCTACCTTGTACGAATTGCGGAGGATCTGGCAGAATAGCCAAAAAGATCATGCATCCATTTGGAGAAATGGTAACTCAGGAAACGTGTAGACCTTGCCAAGGACAGGGGAGTACAGCTAAAAAAGTTTGTGGAGCCTGTCAGGGATCTGGGACTGAGAGAAAAATGGAGGAGCTTGATATAAATATACCAAAGGGATCCGTCTCAGGTGTATCTTTTTTAATGGCAGGAAAGGGTGATTGGACTAAAGCACCATGTAACCCTGGTGATCTTGTTATTGGTGTTGAAGAGTATGCTCATATTACATATAAAAGAGATGGACTGAATTTAATTTGCGAAAAGGAAATAACCTTTAAAGAGGCTTGCCTTGGAACAGAAGTTGAATTTGATAATTTGAAAGGGTCTTCATTCAGAATAAAGGTTCCAGCAGGAACCAGTCCAGGTAAAATATTCAGATTGCAAGGAAAGGGTATTCCTGAATTTAGTGGATTTGGGCAGGGAGACATTATGGTAAAAATCAATTTGAAAATACCAACTGAATTAACAAAAGAGCAAGAGAAAGCTTTAGAAATTTTTTAATATATGACACAGATAAATCTAATATTTCTATTTTTTGGCTGGTGTGTTACCAGCATCTTAGTCAACGGATCTATTTTTGATAAGTTCAGAAACTATCTGATTGTTACTTCCCCTTTCTTCGGAAAACTTTTCTCTTGTGTTATGTGTCTTAGCGTCTGGATAGGTGCAGCATTATTTTGGCCTCTGTTATATAACGGGTATGCGAGCTACGTATTTCAAGAGCCAATCCCTCATTGGTTTAGCTATTTAATGTTTCCATTCTTACAAAGTGGTGTCTCTGTTATTATAGAATCTGTTATTATCTTTTTTGTAAAAGGAGCATCCAAGAAGAACTTTTAGTTAATTTTTTCATAGAACTTTTAAAATCAAATAATGGCTTCAAAGTCTTTAGGGATCTCAGATCAGATCAATAGTCAATATCGTTCATATGCGATATATGTTCTCCAAGGGAGAGGAATTCCAAATTTTTATGACGCTTTAACCCCGGTCCAAAGGTTAATACTTCAAAATTCACCATCGAAGTTTAATAAAACAATTGGGGTAGTTGGTGAAGTAATTAAGACTGGACTATATCATCACGGTGATGCCTCTTTGTCCGGTGCCATTTCCAAATTGGCTAGACCTTTTGGCTGCTCATACGGAATATTAGAAGGAGATGGATTCTTCGGTTCTCCAGTAAATCCAAATCCATCTGCTCCCAGATATACCTCTGTTAAAATAAACAATAAAGTTAAAGATCTCATTTTTAAAAACTATGATCTTAATGAGAAGAACGAGGAGGGTGGATATGATTGGCTTCATGTAGAAGTTCCAATAGGTTTATTAACCCATGTGATTGGAATTGCGGTTGGATATAGAAGTAATATACTTCCTCGTAAATTTGAGGACATCCAGGAATATTTAGACGGATCTTCTAAACTTCTTAAACCATATTTTAAGGATTTTTCCGGTAAGATAACAAGATTCCAAAATGAGGATAGCACGTGGCTTATAGAAAGTGGATTCGAGGTGGACACAACAAAGAAGACAATTCACATTTATGATTTACCTCCTGTTATGAGATATGATAGTTTTATTAATAAGCTAGATCTCCGATTAGAAAGCACAGGGGTTGAATACAGGATAGAAAACAGATCTCAAAGTAAATGTGATTTGATTGTTGCAATCAGAGGGGTTGATCAAACTAGATTTCAGGAAATTGTAAATCAGGTTTCTAAGCTATGTAAAATTATAGTTAAGGAAGACGTCGTGTTTGTTAAAGACGGAGGAGTGGTAGAATTCTCATCAGTTAAAGAATATCTGGACAATTTCAAAGGACAACTAGAATTTGTTAAACTAAGAAGACTAGTAAGAGACTCTGAAGACTATTCAAGAGAACTTGCTTTTCTAGAAGCAAAGCTTAAATTTTTGAATTTCATGATAGCTAAAAAGAGAACAAATAATGAGATTGTAGAGTTTGTTGCTCAATTTGAAAATTGGATTTCAGTAAGACTTCAGAAGATAGAAATAGTTAAACTTAATTCAGATCACATCAAGCAAACTGAGATTGATATAAAGGAAATAAAGGCTAAAATAGCAGAGGTTAAAAAGAAAATAAAAGAGCAGGAAAAAATACACAAGGAAGTAGCTAAGATCATAGAAAAAAGTGGTAAGATTAAAGTCAATAAAATGTCAGCTAATCTTTTCGAGCCTAGTCAAATGAACGGAATCGAAATTTTTCAAATTGAGGAAGAAGAGGAAATAATTTCGGAAGAGACTGAGGAAGATGAAATTTAATCGGTATAATTGTCTAAAAATTAAAACAATTCAAATAAAATGAAATTAAGAATTACAAGCATTCAGAATTTAATCACATTTCTTAAAAGATTAAAGTCAGTTGACAAAAGTGTTATCTTAGAGCTAACCAAGGATAAGCTATTCAGTAAGGTTCACACACCAGATAAAGCCGTTATGAAATACTCTAGCGTTTCTTTATCTGATGTTTTGGAAGGAGAAGCTGACTGGACCAAATATGTCGACAATAGAGTTAAAGTTGGTATAATAGACATTACCCGTTTGATCGAAGCTTTTAAACACTTTAGACCAGAGGAAGATGTTTACATTGAATTAAATGTGGACACAGTAGATGATCAATCAATTTCAACAGAGATTAAGCTTACCTCAGCTTCACTTAACATCAAGTTGAGATGCGCAGATCTTTCTTTGCTTTCCTATGTTGATGATAAAATTCTCTCAATGGTTCACAGCAAGGATGATGCATTATCCAACTTTAAAATCTATCAATCGGATTTCACAACAGTTCTTTCATTGTGCGGATTGGAAACAAACTCAGAGGAAATTCTAGTTTTTGAGGTTAACACCAAGAGTGCACATGCAAAAGGGGATTCTTTCAGATATAAATTAAATCTTAGTCCTTCTGAAATCTCAATCAAAGATGCTGAAGAAGCAACCTCTAATATCTACAAGAATCAGCTTTCCTATATGGAAGCAGAAACATGTCAGGTTTTTATTCACGGAAATAGATTAGTTCTAATCTCAGATCAATCGTCTACTTCCATTGCAATCGGCTTAGTTGAAAAATAACAATATGACAGAATCCGAAATAAAGGAAATAAAGGAGAAAATAGAATCTCTGATCTCATTAAAAAATGAGTTGAAGAATGAAGAGCAAGCGGTCAAATTAACAATGAACTCTATATATGGAGCGATTGGTAATAACTGGTTCGTTTGTTTCAATACTGATGTAGCTGAGGCTGTTACTCTGCAGGGTCAGGATTTGATTAAATATTCTGAGAAGATTATTTTCAAATATTTTAACGAGTTCTGGCATGTAGATACAGAACTTCATGAAAAGCTCGGGATCACCTCTGTTAAAAAAGTTGTTAGACCCCTTACTGTATACGGTGACACTGATTCTAACTATGTCACGTTTCAAGAGGTTGTAACTTCATGCGATTGGACAGGTGACCCTAAAGATTTAATTCTTAAGATCAATGAATATAGACTTAAGTCATATTTAAAGAACTGCTTTGACATCTACTCCAAGAAATGGAACACAGACAACTATATGGATTTTGAACTTGAGAATATTGCACTTAATGGCATATTCTTAGGTAAAAAGAAGTACGTGTCAAATCTGGTCTATGAGGATGGTGTTCATATTGATCCCTTAGATCGAATGAAGATTGTGGGTGTTGAAATGATTAAAGGTGGAACTCCTCCATTCGTAAGACAAAAGCTCGAATACCTAACAAAGTTTATTTTCTCGAAAGGTAAGAAATTTAACATAAGGGAATTTGTAAAGGAGCTAAAGGAAATAAAGAAGGAGTTTAAGATACAAGAGCCCAGAAACATCTCAGCTTCTGTTAATGTTAACAACTATGAGAAGTTTATCCTAAATGACACAACAGCTCTAGAGGTTGCCAAAGCTTGTCCTATCCATGTTAGAGCCTCTGCTTATCACAATTACCTTCTTAATAATTCTAAGTATAAAGATAAATATGCTTTGATAAGGAGTAGCGAAAAGGTAAACTATTATTTTGTTAAGATTAAATCTGCTGCTGATAATAACGTTTTCGCCTATGCACAAGGAACGTTTCCGTATGAATATGCACCTCCTATCGATTATGATGAGCAGTTTACTAAAACAATCTTGGATCCCATAAATAGATTCATTGAGGTTATGGGATATAATCCAATTAGTCCAAATTTATTCATGATAAACGCACTATTTTAATGGGATTTAACAGAAGACACCTTCCTGAGCTGGAAGAGCTTAAGAAAATAAGAGAAAAATTTGAAACCCCTAAAGATTTTATTAAATTTATCGTTGGTAAATCCGAAGTCCTGACAGGACCTTCAGAATCGCATAGATATCTTGATGAAATTTGGGAAGATGTGAAAAAATCCGAAAGCGATGAAGGATGTAATAGATAACTCCGAGAATTATCAAGCATATCGGTCTCTAGTTTTAGAAGAAACCGAAAAAATACTTTCTAACAAGAAAGTTTTTTTGTTGGGGGACAGAAAAGAAATAGATAGAAAAATAGTTAAAATAAGCAGTCTTAGTGACTTTTTTTACGTTGAGGGTGAATATGAGATAATTAAAGAGCTAAATAATATTTCTATGGCCCTCCAGGTAAGGAGGTTTCTTAGATTTTAGCTGTTTGAGACTAGATATATAAAATAAAAATCAAACAATGAGCGTTGAAAATGTACTAGATTTCTGGGGGTTTTTAAACGAAGCCTCTACAGAAAAGAAAATAAAAGTGGTAGTTTTAACGGGTAATTCAGCAGGTAGCAAAACATCGAAGTCATTTGAGAAGGTTTGTAAAAAGAGAGGACTAGAGTGTCATACTGTCGATATAAACAATGTGATCCTTGAGAAAGTGTACAACGGGCACGTTTTAAAGTCAGAAAAAGAAAATGTATCAATCGACCCAACCAATACCGTGATAGTCCCAAGAAGAGGGGTAATCTCTAATTCTTATACAAAGCAAATTATGACAGAACTGGAGGAATCTAGATATTTCACAATAAACAGCTTGGAATCTATCGAAATTTGCGAAAATAAGTTTGTTACTTCACACGTTCTAGCTAGTGCAGGACTACCAGTTCCTAAATATGCCTTAGTTCCTAATGAAGATGCATTGGATAGCGCTCTTGAAGAAATTGGAGGTAATTTCCCCATAGTTATGAAGCTTTTGTCCGGTACCCAAGGTATTGGGGTTTCTATTGTTGATTCATATGCTTCATATAAATCAGTTTATCAGACCATCAGAAAACTGGACGAATCTAGTGAGATTCTAATTCAAGAAAAGATTGATTCTAATTTTGATTTGAGAATCCAGGTTATAGTTAAGAAATTTGATCCAATCACTCCAGCTAAAGACAACTGCATTATACTTGGTTCTATGAAAAGATCTGCAGTTAAAAAAGACTTCAGAACAAACTACTCTCTAGGTGGTCAAGTTACCAAGTTTGAGATTGACGATAAAATTAGAGATATAGCTTGCAGAGCTTCCAATGCAGTTGGGTGTCACTGGTGTGGTGTTGATATCATGATTGACAAGAAAACAAAAGAGCCTTATATTCTTGAGGTTAACTCTTCACCTGGGACAGAAGGTATTTCTAAAGCAATTGGTAAACCAATCGTTAATGACGTTTTAGATTATATTACAGATTCTGAAAACTGGAGCTTTTCTACTATAGAAGCTGGATATCTTGAAATGCTAGAAGTTCCTGGTATTGGAAAGGTGGTAGCAAAATTTGATACCGGAAATGGATCTACCTCTTGTAGCATTCATGCTGACAGTGTGGAGGAAAAAGGTAAGAAATTAATTTGGACTTGCGGAGACAAGAAGTTCTCTAGCGATATTATAGGATATTCAGATGCAGAGGTTGGACAGAGTAGAGATAGAAGACCAGTTATAGAAATGGATATAGTTTTTAACGATGTTAAAATTCCAGCTGTTAGGGTTTCTCCTATAGACAGAACTGGTAAAAGTACACCATTCTTAGCTAATCGTATATTAATGAGAACTCTAGGGATGATCGTTAATCCAAACAAAGCCTTTGTTGTTACAGATTTACCTGAAGATGACTATAGTCCAAAAAGCGCTAAGGGGAAAGAACACGCAGGAATTTACTTTTCAAAATAAAATAAAAACATATGTCTAATCAACAAGAGAAAACGGAAAAAATACAAGTTCTTCTTTCAGAAGAGGATCTTACAGATCTTGGTCGTAAAATTGCTAAGAAAGCACTATCTAAAGGAGAAACCCCAGTTTCAATTTCACAATATGTGAGAAATCTTATTAGAAGAGATCTTGGTAAAACCCCAGAGGATTAAGAGAAGTATTCTGAAAACTTTAGCACCCGGCTGGATGAAACCTTCTGGGTGTTTTTTTTGCCCTCAGCTTCTTGGTGATTTACTGAATTATCCTTTAGAGTTTTTGATTTTGCTCCGTCTTGATTTTTGTGCAAATCTCCTTCTTGGTGGACTTCTTTTTCGTGCTTATCCCATGTGGGTGAGCCCTCAGACCTTTCGGTTCCTCCCAATGATATTTCAGGGTTCATTTGATCGCCTGCTGTTTGGTCCATAGTAAAGTAATTTATAGAATGTATTGAATATATATTAAGCTATGAGAATTTTAGAATTTTTAGAATACCAAGAGAGCAATTCCAGCCTTAGTGAATCTGAAATGGGACTAATTAAAGAGTGGGTTAAAAAATACGAGAAGTATTTTAATCTCTATGACACCCACGAATTTGAAGGCTCTGTTCAAGAGCTCACTGATGACTGTTTAAATCAACTAGAGATTGATCCTAAGAAAGGTGAAATGGTTAAGAGCTACTTGGAAAGTTTATATAAATTATCAGATGGACTCTCTGTTGTTATGGCACCCGACGCACAATTCCAATACACTAATATAGATCAAGTACAAAGATTTCAGTATTGATCGAAACTTTTTATTCACTTTCCAATAGAGATTTGACAAACTTAAATTATGGACTTAATCTCTGCTTTGCAACAAAAAGATACAGTTACCGAAAATGGAATGGTAACAAATTCAAGCTCTCTTAACAACTGCTTGGATCTATTTTTTAAGATAGGTGCATACAGAGCAGCTGAGGAGAAAGATATTGTTCGCCAATTTTCTTTGGCTTTTCTAGAGTCACCTTTAGATGCTATGAGGATTCTTTTCTGGTCTAGAGATGTTAGAGGAGGTGCAGGGGAAAGAAGAGTTTTTAGAGTTTGTATCAAATATCTTGCAGAGAATCATCCAGGTGCAGTCATAAAGAATATTCACCTTATTCCGGAATTTGGAAGATGGGACGATGTGTTAGAGTTGATTGGAACAAATGCAGAATCACGTGCATTAGAATTGATCTCTGACGCTCTTCGTTTAGGTAATGGTCTTTGTTCAAAGTGGATGCCTAGAAAAGGTCCAATCGCAAATACACTTAGAAAGCATATGGGATTAATCCCAAAAGAGTATAGAAAAATATTGGTTGGAGCAACTAAGGCTATTGAAACCAGTATGTGCTCTAAGAATTGGAAGGAGATCGAATATTCACAGGTTCCATCTTTAGCTGCTGCTAGATATCAAAAAGCTTTCCTTAGGAACGATGGCGAAAGATATGGTCAATACGTTACCGATCTAACCTCAACAGATCCTAATAAGAAGGTTAAGATTAATGCATCTGCAGTTTATCCTTATGATGTTATCAAGTCACTTAAAAGGGGAATAGAAGAGGTTGCTAATGAGCAATGGAAAGCATTACCGAACTATTTAGAAGGATCTAATGAAATGATACTTCCTGTTGTTGATGTTTCGGGATCAATGTCGACCCCGGTTAACAATAAAGGATCTTTATCTTGTCTTGACGTTTCCATCTCATTAGGTCTTTATATTTCTGAAAGAAATGAAGGTGCTTTTAAAGATTCTTTTATTACGTTCTCCGAAACCCCTCAATTGCAGAAATTAAAAGGTTCTTTATTGGAAAGATACAACCAGCTTCAGTTTTCTGAATGGGGTATGAACACTGATCTTGAATCTGTTTTTTCACAAATATTAAGGCAAGCATCTCTTCATCAGATCGATGAGAAAGAAATGCCTAAAAAGATCCTGATCATTTCAGATATGGAATTTGATTCGGCTATAAATGGAGAAAGAAGTCTTTCTGCTATGGAAATGATAAGAGCTAAATATGAGGAGAAGGGTTACCAAATGCCTTCTGTTATATTCTGGAATGTTCAAAGTAGAGGAAATAACGTTCCTGTTAGATTCGATGAAACTGGAACAGCTTTAATTAGTGGATTCTCACCTTCTATAATGGCATCAGTATTAGGAGGGAAGAGCATAGATCCAAACTCTATTATGTTTGATACTATAAATTTACCAAGATATAAAGAGGTTTCTATCTAGAAACTTTTTTATGAATTCAACTATAATAATCAAAGAATCGGTTCAGCAAAAACCAAAAAACTATACAATTCAATCATCGAGAAACGATACTCGTATCCTTCTCACCAAAACCCGATTCTGTAATTTTTAAGGGATTGTTTCAGCAAATCAAAAATCAACAATTTAAGATAAACAAAGCAATCCCGTTTTTTTAAGTTCTTCCTTAGATAAATATAATGGGTCTGACTGGAATTGATCCGCAGGCGTAGTTCTTTGAATGCAGGCAGAGTTAGTATCGGAAACTCTTTAATCCTCTATACAAAATCTAAACGGCAAAAAAGCCAACGTATGGGAAGCCATCAATAAATTTGGTGCTCCTGTAACAACTAAGCAAGCGATAGCTGCCTAGTCCAACGGTGCGGTAACTGCCCAGGAACAGAAAGTTGCAAACCTGTTTTTCGCGTTTTCTCAAAATGTGATGGTGGAGTGGCCGAAAGGTCCCATTACGGTGCAAGAGATTGTTTGGCTGACACGTATTTACGTAGCCCCTCATACCTCTAGTACAAACCTACGGTGCAGAATGTGTTTGGGATCTTTCCAGCACAAACAGTGCTAAGCCTGTGAATGAATTCAATTAATTAACTGATGGAGACGAGGGTTCGAATCCCTCCAGATCCACACGAAAAGTTCCTCTAAATGGGGAACTTTTTTTTGTAGGGAATATATAATAAACAAAAATATAAAAAAATGGTTACAATCGTTACATCTGTTATCATAATAGCTTTAATGGCATTAATGCTAACTAAAATTATCAGAAAAGAGAAAAAATCAGGATGTTGTCCAAATCACGACGATCTTCTGCCTGACACTGAAAAAGCAACTTGGGAATGGGAACCAGTTATTTCAGAAGAACCTAAAGTGGTTACAGAAGAAAAAATAGAGGAGCCAGAATCTCCGATTAAAGATTCATTTATTGCTGAGGTCCCTACAGAATCAATTATTCTTAAAAAGGTTTCCAAGTCATATAAGAAGCCAGAAAAGAAAGAGATTAAGAAAGGATCTAAGAAAATCGAGAAGAAGGAACCCAAGAAGGTTGATAAGAAAGAATCTAAGAAAGTTGATAAGAAAGAACCTAAGAAAGTAGAGAAGAAGGAAATCAAGAAAGTTGAAAAGAAAGGATCTAAAAAAATGAATGCTAAAAAAGGGAAAAAACCAGGAAGAGGTGGTCTTTTGCTAAGCTAATCGAATAAAATACATTATTAAAAATCTGCTTTTTTTTAAGCAGATTTTTTTTTGTCCGGGGTTTTCGATTATCTTTGTAAAAATTAAAAATAAAATGCTAGACCTCCACCGAATCCAAAGAGAAATTAAAGTCATGAAAATTTCAATGGCTAAATTTTTTAGAAGAGTTAAACACTCAGTAGGAGCTTCAAGAATTAAAAAAACATCTCAGGACAGAATGCTTCTAAAATTGGTTAGATCACTTTTGGAAAACGATGACATGCATGTCTTCTTTTCCCCCATATCTGCTAAGGTTTATGTCCACTCCGCAAATAAAGAAATCGTTATCATATACGATCTTTATAAAATTAGCATAACAAACCATAAATTTTTCTTTACCTCTTATCTGATGGACGGGGTTGGCGAGGAGATTATTAATATCGCAAAGGCAAGGATTGAAAGGGAAATGTCTTATATAGATAAAGAGGTTAGCCAGAATGAGACGAATTTCTTAAATGATGTGTATCAAAAATTCAACGGGAAAGACTCATTAGATGATTCAGGATCTCTTGGATCTAATTTTCTAAATCATGACAAAATAAATGCTGAATATTTAGACGAATTGATGATGAAACGATGAAATATATTCACACTTACAAGTAAAATATAAAAATATAAAAATAAAAAATTTAATGAAAACCTTTTCTAAACCGAGTGAAGCTATAAAATGGACAAAAGAAAAACTCTTAGATCATGGTTATATTGTAAAGACTGAAAAGTGGCAGGGTATAGAATCACCAGATGATATGTGGGAAATAATGAATCACTCTTTTCAATTCTTTATACCTGAAACAATAGAAGAACTAGTAACAGAGGTACGCCCAAATCTACCTTGGGCAGACGAACACTTTGATGAAAGGGTTAGCGGTAAACCCTACAACCCTCCACCCTCCCATGTAAACTGGCCATTTGCTCAAAAGAGTAATTCACAATTCGGAGGACACAGTAGATTTTCTCACACTTACCCTGAAAGGATATGGCCAAAGTATGCGGGATCTGATTATTACAAAGAAACAAAGATTGAGGATATAGAGGAATTCAAAAAAGACCCAAACAATTTATTTATACCCAAATATCCATTAGGCGGTGTTAGATTTAAGTATGGCGATTTTAAGGACGTTGTCGATTTAATGCACAGAGAACCTTTCACCAGGCAAGCCTTTCTCCCAATCTGGTTTCCAGAGGATACCGGAACTACCCATAACGAAAGAGTTCCCTGCACTATTGGATATCACTTTATGCGAAGAGGAGACAGACTTCATATAGTTTATTTTATTAGATCTTGTGACTGTATAAGGCATTTTAGGGATGATATTTACCTCGCTTGTCGAAAACTAATGTGGTTACTGGAAAAATTAAAAAGTCTTGATAATAAGACCTGGAGGGGCGTTAAACCTGGATATCTTGCAATGCATATAGTTTCACTTCATTGTTTTAGTAAAGAAAAAGGAATTCTTAAACAATCAAATATTTAAAAAATGGAAGATTACAAATTACAGCCCATCAAGGAGCCATTTAAAGAGACTTTAGAGTACTACAAGTCACTTTATAAAAGAAATCAGGAGAAATTTATCAGAAAATCTCGTTTAGAGGTTGAACATCTTGGGTCTGAATTTGAGTATGACGAAAAAAAACTTACTCTAATGGGGACAATAGATTCAAATCTAATGCTTGTTAAAGATGAAAACGGGAAATATTATAGGCTAGACAGTTCACCTATTACTAAATTAATTTTAGACAAGTAAGTGTTAACATTCTATATAAAATCACTAAATCCTAAAGGACATATAGAGGCATGCTCTTTTATATCCTACTTTTTAGCCGAGGTGGTGTCTGCAGAAATTTGCGATAAAGATTGTGATTTTTATGGTGTTTTTCATGTAAATGGATCGGAAGAATTTTTTGATTTGTTATCAGAATTTTCCAGCGACATAACACTGGAGTTACCTCCTGAAAAAACCCTAAGATAGGGATAGTATATGTTCTCTTCTTTGATATATAATAAATAACTTAGGACTAGTTAAAAAATATCTAAAAATATATGTCAGGAGAAGATAATGTAAGCTATTCTTTTTTAATGAAGCAAATTCTTGATGAAATGAACACAATCAAGGGTAAATTGCCAAACGGAGAGCTTAAACGCATGCAGGATGGAATGGATGAAATGAGAAAGAGCTTCAAAGAAATGAAGGAGGATCTTTCGGAAATGAAAAAGAAACTTTTGGATCCTGATGATGGTGTAATAGTTAAAGTTAACGAAAATACTAAATTTAGAGTACAGGAGGAAGGGAGATACGATGAATATTTTGCCATAAAACAAGATGTTGATTTTATGAAGAAATGGCAAAATGGAGCGAATAAAGCTCTTTGGATTATATTCGGTGCTATTGTAGCCATAGTAGTAAAAATTCTTTTCGGGGCTCGTTAAAATGAATATCTCTTTTTTCGGTCAATTTAATAAAATTGAACGGTTATGAAACCCGATGAGATAAAGAAATATGAAGATAATCTATCAAACTAT
>Ga0209085_1000140_pt1 | contig 55218 bp, 43 predicted proteins | sample C_131016_EF_Meta_FD_187310 | JGI IMG/M metagenome (GOLD analysis project Ga0209085, IMG submission 187310) | Freshwater microbial communities from Lake Croche, Canada to study carbon cycling - C_131016_EF_MetaG (SPAdes) (version 2) | ecosystem: Environmental > Aquatic > Freshwater > Lake... | reverse complement strand
CGAGTCTGTATTTCCACGGCCAAAACCGGAACAAGCGCAGCATCGTCTTGGATATTAAGCGCCCAGAGGATATTAAAACCCTGCACCGCCTTTGCGAGACGGCTGATATTTTGATCCAAAACCTCCGTCTGGGCATTGTAGAGAAATGCGGAATCAGCGCTGAGGTCATGTGTGCCCGACATCCGAGGTTGGTTTATTGCAATATTTCCTCCTATGGACAAACCGGCCCGATGTGCAATCGCCCGGCCTTTGATCCTCTGATGCAGGCTTACGGCGGCATGATGAGCATGACCGGCCGGCCGAGTGAAGAGCCTAACCTTTGCGGGGCATCGATTAATGACAAGGCCACCGGGCTTTTTAGCGTGATCGGTGTGCTGGCGGCCTTGAGGAAACGCGATGTCACAGGTGTGGGCGGCATCGTGGACGCGTCCCTTTTGGAAACCGCTGTTCATTGGGTGGAAACTCCCTTGAATGCGTATTTTGCGACGGGAGACATCCCGATGCGTCATGGCACCGGCGGGGCCATGATCGTTCCCTACCAAGCCTTTCACGCCAGCGACGTGGCGTTTGTGATTGCGGCCGGAAATGATCGCATGTTTGCTTCCTGCGCCACGGTGCTCGGGCATCCCGAATGGGCAACCGACACGCGATTTGCAGTCGCAGCCCAACGTGTTGTGAATAAAGAGGCGCTGATTGTGGAGATGCGCAAGGTCATTTTGACACAGACGCGGGATTTTTGGATTGACAAGCTCACCGCCGCCGATGTTCCGTGTGCTCCGATTCACAACCTCGGAGAACTCGCAGCGGCGGATCAATTTACTCACATGGATATGACACAAATTCTGCCTGAATGCGGGGTCAAAGTCGTGGGACTTCCGATCTCATTCGATAGGGAACGCCCGCGCTCCATGCGTTCCGCGCCGAAGCTTGGCGAACACACGCAAGAGGTTTTGGCTGAACTCAATTCCCGCCGTTCACAATGAGTTTCCAGTTCGATAAAGTCAAGGCCCAGGAAGAATTACAAGGTTCTGCATTTAGTGGAAAGATGTGCTTCGATGACACGATGCGCCGCCTGTATGCGACGGATGCCTCTGAATATCAGGAACTCCCTTTTGGCGTGGTTTTTCCTAAGGAAGAATCCGATATTCGTCTCTTGATTCTCTGGGCCAACAAGCATTGCGTGAGTCTGATTCCCCGCACAGCGGGAACGTCCCTGGCCGGTCAGTGTGTCGGGAGCGGGTTGGTGGTGGATTTATCGCTGCATTTCACTCGCATCCTTGAGATTAATAAAGATCTCAAGAGGGCGCGTGTGCATCCGGGCGTGATTCGCAACGAACTGAACATGGCCCTGGCCGAGAAGGGGTTGTTTTTCGGACCAGAAACCTCTACCGCCAACCGTGCCATGATCGGTGGAATGGTCGGAAATAATTCCTGTGGCTCGAATTCGATTGTTTATGGAAGCACCCGGGAGCACTTACTACGCATACGCGGATTTCTGAGCGACGGAAGTGAAGTGACATTTGAGGCCATTGATAAAGAGGCTTTTGAGAAGAAATGCATCGGCGATTCGCTCGAAGCACAGATCTATCGAATGGCCTCCCGCCTCCTGGGATCTGCTGAGAATCGAAACCAGATCACAAAAAATTTCCCAGACCCATCCATTCCACGCCGCAATACCGGCTACGCGATCGATCTTCTCATGGACTCCAAGGCACTGGACGAATCGAGCGAGAAACCATTTAATTTTTGCCGCGTGATGGCCGGGTCCGAAGGCACGCTCTTTTTTGCGGTGGAAATCGAATTGAATTGCTCCCCGCTGCCTCCCAGTTCCCAAGCTGTGATCTGCGGGCACTTTCGGGATGTGAATGAAGCGCTGCGGGCAAATTTAATTGCACTCGAGCATCTTCCCTCTGCCTCCGAGCTCATCGACAAACACATTCTCGACTGCAGCAAAAAGAATTTGGAGCAAGCCCGCAACCGGGATTTTATTGTTGGCGATCCTGGGGCCATTCTGGTCATCGAGTTGCGGAGAGACACCCAGGATCAACTGGAATCTGCCATCGCTAAGATGACCGCCTCGCTCGAAGCCAAGGGACTCGGATACGCTTATCCCGTTCTACGAGGCGAAGCGTCATCCCGCATTTGGCAACTTCGTCGCGCCGGCCAAGCCGTGATGAGCAATGTCGAAGGGGATGAAAAACCTCGCGAAGTCATCGAAGACACAGCTGTTCGGGTTCAAGATCTTCCGGACTTCATTGCCGAGATCAGTCAAAACATGAAATCCTATGGAATTTCGTGCGTTTACTATGGGCACGCGGCGACTGGCGAGTTGCATTTGCGCCCGATTTTCAGCCTCCGCACACCGGAAGGGCACGCCTTGTTCCGGCGGATTGGCGAGGAAACAGCAGCCTTGGTTAAAAAGTATCGCGGTTCGCTGAGTGGTGAACACGGGGATGGTCGCCTGCGTGGAGAATTCATTCGGAGCATGGTGGGAGACCAGTGCTATGAAATGATGCGCGAATTCAAACAAACATTCGATCCCAAAGGAATTTTCAATCCGGGAAAGATCATTGATGCCCCTCGCATGGATGAAAACCTGCGCCACGAACCGGGTCACGTCAGCACGAGTTTGTCGACTGTTTTTGATTGGTCCTCAACCGATGGCATGCTCGCAGCCGCCGAGAAGTGCAATGGAGCCGGAGACTGCCGCAAAACACACTTGAGCGGAGGAACGATGTGTCCGAGCTACATGGCCACCCACAAGGAAGAAGACAGCACGAGGGGCCGGGCCAACATGTTACGCCAACTCATGACTGAAAATAGTCAGAAGGCCATGCAAAGCAAGGAGCTTTACGGCGTGCTGGATCTCTGCATGAGTTGCAAGGGTTGCAAATCGGAGTGCGCTTCGAACGTGGACATGGGCAAGATGAAAGCCGAGTTCTTGCAAGGTTATTACGAAACCCATGGAGCCCCGCTGCGGTCGGTCCTCATTTCTCACTTCACGACCATCAGTAAATTGTCTTCGCTCTTCCCCTGGGCATGGAACTTTATTTTTAGTAAACCAAGCCTGCGCAAGATAGCGAATAAACTCACAGGATTTCACCCCGAGCGCACGATCCCCTTGTTGCCAGATCAGACTCTTGTCCAATGGTTCAAGAGCCATGCCCCCCACCCTCAAGCAGGGAAACGTGGACAGGTCTATCTCTTTGCCGATGAATTTACAAACTATCAAGATGCCCAAGTCGGCAAACATACGGTAGAACTTTTAGAAAAACTTGGCTATCAAGTGCTCCTGCCTGATCAATTGGAGAGCGGTCGCGCTGCGCTTTCCAAGGGGTTCTTGAAAAATGCACGCCAACTCGCCGAAGGAAATGTGCGTCGACTGCACCCTGTTGTTTCCGCCGAACACCCACTCATCGGGATCGAGCCATCGGCCATACTATCTTTTCGTGATGAGTATCCGGAATTACTTCGCGGAGATTTGCAAAAGCAGGCCAGGGAATTATCGGCACACTGCCTTCTTTTAGAAGAATTTCTTGTGCGAGAACACGATGCTGGACGCTTGCCAAAAACAGCCTTCCAAGAAAACAAACAAACCATCCGCCTTCACGGGCACTGCCATCAAAAGGCTCTCATTGGGATGCTGCCAACGATCCGCGCTTTGGAATTGGTGACCGGTCACGATGTGCGACTCATCCCGTCCGGCTGCTGCGGCATGGCGGGGAGTTTTGGATACGAAAAAGAGCACTACGATATCTCACAAAAAATCGGAAACTTGGTGCTTTTCCCGACCATTCGCTCCCAGTCCAAGGATACCATTCTCTGCGCCCCGGGCACATCCTGTCGTCACCAGATTCACGATGGCACTGGCCGCACAGCCCTGCATCCCGCTGAGATTTTAAACAGGGCTGTTCGTTAGACCGGAGAGTCCTACCAAGCCGTCCAACCGCCATCCACCACAAGGCTGTGACCTGTGACGAAAGAGGCACTCTCGGAAAGCAGGAAAAGTGTGGGCCCAACGATCTCGGTGTTCACTCCGACCCGATTCAAAGCGGTTTTGTGAGACAAGTCTTTGATAAATTGCTGGTGGTTCTCCTGAACCGCGGGATTGGGAAACGGCCCAGGGGTGACGCAATTGAATCGGATTCCGTCCGGTCCATAATGCACGGCGAGATAACGCGAGAGCTGGAGAATCGCGGCCTTGGCTGCGCCGTAGTCAATAGGGTTCGGAGTCATGGGCGCGGCGTAGATGCGGGGGTCAGGAGCCACGACACCATACATACTGGAAAAGAGCACAATACTGCCCAAGCCTTTCGGCTTCATGTGCCCAGTCAACTCACGGCACAGGACGAATGCGGGTGCGAGCGTGAGGTCAAATGTTTTATTAAAACACTCGGCATCAATTTCTTCAAGTTTTTTTCCGGATGATGATGCAAAGGCAAGGTGAGCCAATCCATCTGGAACTCCATGCTCCAAGACCATTTCTCGCACAAATTCCGGCAACCCGTCGACATTGCTGAAATCAAAATCCCGTCCGACCGTGTTCTTGAGATTGTTGGCCTCCACAAAAGCGGCAGCGCGGCCAAACATATCAAAGCAAAGCACTTTGGCGCCAGCGTCATCAAGCGCTTGGGTGACCGCCGAGCCCAAATAGCCGGCGCCTCCCGTTACCCAAATTCGTTTTCCTTCTAAAGACAGTATATTTTTCATTTTGCAGTGTATCCTCCATCAATTGGTAAATTTGCACCCGTGATATAAGTGGATGCGTCGCTGAGTAAAAAGACCACCGAGCCACCGATCTCTCGCGCCTCGGCCATGCGACCCAGCATCGTCATCTTCGCATAGCGAGCCAGAAAGGCGTCGCTTTGGGGTTTTTCAGGGTTGAAAATTCCTCCCGGCGAGACGACATTCACTCGGACTCCGTTCGGCCCATAGTGCGAAGCCAGATAGCGAGTGAGGTTGATCATGCCGCCTTTGTGGAAAAAGTAATCCGGCGCCGCAGTCATCGTTGTTCCTTCGTAAAGCCAGGGATTTACGCCAATCATGCCCTGCATGGAAGCGATATTCACGATGCTGCCGGATTTGCGCTCAGCCATGGCATCTCCAAAAATCCGGGTCGTAGCAAAAAATCCCGTCGCATTGGTTTCCATCGATTCGCGCCAAGCCGACAGCGCGTCAGTCATACTCGCCATCGGACGACTCACGGCATTGAAAACGATCCCGTCAATGCGACCATGTTGCTTTAACACGCGATCTCTCAATGCGTGGAGCGAAGACTCGTTAACAATATCCACTTCCTCGATCGAGACAGTGGCGCCGTCGGCGGATTCCGAAGATGCCAGCGACTCCAATGCCGACCTGTTGCGCGAAGCCACAACCAAGCTGGCCCCGGAAGCTGAAAGTGAGGTGACGAGTGAACGTCCGAGAAGGCCCGTGCCTCCGAATTGAAGGATGACCTTGCCTTCGAGCGAAAAAGAAGGGGTTTTAGACATAAGGCGAACGGGGTGCGGGCTTCAACTCCGAGGGAAGTGCTTCGATATGCTCCTGGAAGAGTTCCAATCTTTGTTTTGCATAAGCCCCGAGAGCATTTACATCCGAACCGGTGTTGAAAACCCTGATACCATCGGCAATGAGCTCGGCAAAAGGCGCGATGAGACCGGCGGCCATCGCAAACTTGCCATTCTTGAGAGCTGCTGCTGCCACGCGTTTGCGCGCTGCCACGACTTGGGGATCATCCAGTTGACCCGCCTTGCCAATGCGATGGCTAAAATCTCCGGGACCGAAGAGAATGCCATTGAATCCTGGGACGGTCGCAATTTTTTCAACATTTTCAAGCGCCTCGGGGGACTCGATTTGGAGAATAACGACTTTCTCCCGGTTTGAGTATTCCAAATAAGTTTCCATCGGCATGAGGCAGAACTGTCCATCGGCATTCCCGCCGTCCAGCGCCCGCTTGCCCTGTGGATAAAAGCGAACCCAATCCACAATCTGGCGCGCCTCCTCCTCCGTCTCGACATGTGGCACAATGATGCCGGTTGCATCGGCTTCAAACGGCTTAACGTAATCGCTGTAGCTTCCCTTGGCGACACGGACGAAGGAATCCATATCATGAACCCGGGCCGCTCGAATCATGTTTTCGAGTCCGATCCAATCATTCGGAACGTGTTCATTACAAATCCACACTCCATCCAAACCCGAGAGACCAGCGATCTCGATGACTCGAGGGTCTGAGAGATTGATCTTGAGGGTTTTAGCTATCTGCCCTTCAGCAAGGAGCTTCAGAAGGCGACTGGGTCGTTGATGTATCATAAAAATTTAAAATGCGGAAATTTCTTCAAGAGCCACTTCCCTACCCCCTTGGTCTCGACTCATGAGGCCTCCGATCACGAGTTGCATCAGCTCCACGGTCTCGGAGAACGGGTAGGGAGGGATTCCGCTGGAAAGGAATCCGACAAAGGCTTCCAACTGCGATCTGAAGGCAAAAAAGGTATCGCTGAAAGCCAACTGCACTTTGCCGTGCGTTCCGCAAATCTGCAAACACCCGAAGCCCCCATACATATCCGCGCTGGCCACAACGACCAAATCCACGCCCCGGCGATGCTTGATGTGCACAATATTCCGCTCCGGCGTGCCGGTATTTCGAACACTCAAAAATCCCGGCCCCAGTATGGGATAGACACTTTCCAAAGCATGAATGCCATAGGCCTCCCAACTCTTCGGCGTGGTGATACTCAGAAAGCGTAAGTCCCCGAGTTCATTTGTGGACCGGTGGTAAGGATGAAACTCCTTCGCGTAACGCATCGCGCTGGAGGACATGATGGCCTTGCCCTCGGCAACCCATTTGGCAAAAATCTTGAGATCATCAGCGTTGTTCACAAGTGGCTTGTCGATGAAAACCGGCAGGCGTGCCTCGACGAAAGGCCGGGCGCGCTCGACATGCTCGTCTCCGATATCCGTTGCAATGAGCACGGCATCGACATGGCCAATGACGTCCGTCGGATTCTGCACGACATGCGGAATGTGAGCGCACTGGGAAACATGTTCAGCGGTGAACTCCCCATTCCCGGTGCAGCAAATATGAGTCACTTTTGCTCCCGCCACCCGCAGGTTTTCGCTCGGCTCTTTATTAAGATAGGCAGGAATTCCCGGGAAGGGACATTCTTTGGTCATCCTTTCGCGATCATAGCCATTGAACATGGCGCTCCAGGAATACGGATGCCCGTTGCCTACGCTGCAACCTAAAATAGCCAGTCGAAAATCGCTCATAGTTCCAAAATGCGTGGTTTGTTAGAGACTTTTACTACTCTACCCGCTGAAGACGCCGACCGCAATCAGGAAATCGATATTCGCACAATTTAACCTTATTCGCACATTTGATTTGCTTTTTTGTCGTTGTGGATCGAAAAGAGACTGGTTCGCTAATAATACCATGGATTTCCTTTTGACACAGAGATTCAGCTCCCGAGCTGGGCGTTTGTAAGAATGGCTCCAAAGGGTTTCAACTGGTCAGGAAATATGACCTAATTGCGCTACTTGAAGAGGACCGCAGCAGAGCTTTAATTGGAGATTCTTGGTTACGCAGGTATGCTATAAAAATTCTCATCCTACTGAGTCGGACCAGCCGTCGTGTCAGGATCTACAAGCATGAACAACATCACCCTCCAAACAAACATCTGGCCAGAGTCGGGTGCTTCGATCTTGAAGGATGTCATGCGGCAGGAGGCCCGGCTGCTCCACCAATTGCATCAACCGCCAGCGACATTGGCGGATTGGTTGAATTTTCGAGAATCGCTAAGAACAAGCATCAAGGAGTCGGTTGGAAGCTTTCCAAGCCCCGTGGATTTGGATGTCCGTGAGCATGGCACGATCGAGCAGGATGGATACAGCATTCAGAAAGTGACCTACCAAAGCCGCCCCGGCTTGCGAGTGACAGCCCTTTTGTATCGACCGCAGGGGCCGGGCCCATTTCCTGCGATTCTCAACATGCACGGGCATTGGCATGAGGGAAAAGTGGCTCCCGCTGTCGCGATGCGCTGTCAGCGGCTCGCCAAAGAAGGTTTCGTCGTCTTGAGCCCCGATGCCATTGGCGCAGGGGAACGCTCCACAGAAGTGGGACAATTTGAATACCACGGCCACCATCAGGGCACATCACTTCTGTCTGTTGGTGAAACACTTCTTGGCGTCCAGCTTTATGACAATATACGCGGGATTGATTTTTTAGAGTCGCTGCCTGAGGTGAACCGCGAAAAGATCGGTGCCACGGGGGCCAGCGGTGGAGGTAACCAAACCTTGTGGATTTCCGCGATCGATCCACGCATCAAGGCCTCGGTTCCCGTCGTCTCGATTGGCACATTCGAGTCCTACGTTACGAACTACAATTGCTGGTGCGAAACGCTTCCCTTTGGCCTCACATTCACCGAGACGTGGGGTCCACTGGGCATGATCGCCCCGAATCCTTTACTGATCCTCACCGCCAAGAGAGAGAAAAACGCGGCATTTACCTTCGAGGAAATGCTACGCTCCTTTCACAGTGCGCGAAAAATTTATGACCTCTACGGGGCTACTGAAAAAATCTCCTATCAGGTGCTCGATCACCCGCACGGGTATTTTGACGAATTCCAGACGCACATGCACGGCTGGTTCAAATACTGGCTGAAAGGGGAGGAGAATTCGTTGCCGCGCATCCTTCCCGAAGTGAAGGAATTTCCGGAAAGCGAGTTGATGTGTTTCCCCGGCACCTCGCGTCCGGCGGAGGTGCGCTCGCTCTTTGCCTATTCCGCGCTTCGCACCCAAGAGTGTAAAAACAGCTTTCCCAAAGAGAAAAGCATGGATGCCGAACAAAAGCGGCAGGAATTCAAAAAGCTCATCCATTTCCGAAGTGGACCGGACGTCTTGCAAACCAGCAGGCCCGTCAAAAGTTTGGAAGGTGGCTACCAAATCGAAAAATTCTCTGTGTCACCGGAGGCGAATGTTCTCATTCCCTGCGTGCTGATTTATCCGGAAGGGAAAAAACCGGCTGAGGTGACCATTGCCAGCCACGGAGGCAACAAATCCCTGGCCCTGAATGAGCCATCCGTGCAAAAAATCCTCCATTCAGGCGGAGCGGTTTGTCTCGCCGATTTGCGGCATACCGGCGAACTGAAGTGGGATTACGAGGAGTTTACAGATGACCTCCACGTGGCACGCGCCGCACTCTGGCTCGGGCACACGACTATTGGTCAATGGGTGAAAGACATCTTCGCGATTGCAACCACTTTGAAGCAAAGGGACACGGTCAATATTCATTTGCTGGGATTTGAAGAAGCCGCGATTGCCGCACTCGCCGCAGCGGCGCTGGAGCCCCACTTTTCCAGCGTGAGCGTGGAGCGTATGCTTTCCAGCTATGTGGTCACCACATCTCCCCTCACCCAGCGTTACAGCATCTACGTGCCTGGCATCCTCGCGTGGGGCGACATTGATCTGTTGGCAGCCCTGTCTCAATGCAAGGTGCATATCCATTCCCTCGTCGATGCCAATGGCCAATTGCAAAATCAAATAGACCCCTATCCCATTCAGAAATACAACTTCACATGACAGGCCATATCACACTCAAGACGACCTGGGGACCATTTTCCCCAAACTACCTCGGCATTTCTCATATTCTGAATGAACAAAGCGGCGCGATGGCGGATATGCCGATCACTATTGGACGCAAAAACCCTGCGACCATCATGTTGCCGGATAGCGCGTTCGACTACATTCAAAGCGGCGCGGATGGAAATCGCCGGGCGACTGTCAATGCCATTCCGGAGGATGTGGCAACGGATTACTCCGCCTTTTCACTGAGATATTTCATGGATCAGGCTGGCGACACGGCCGTAGCAAGATTCACTGTCGAAGGTCCTGAACGTGCTCGCTGTGAGATCACGTTTCAGAATGCCTCGAATGAAGAGCGTGAGTATTTCTATGGACTTGGCATCACGGTCAATGACGACAGCAAGAAAGTGTTACTGAAGGAATCCTTACGTCCGTGGTGGTTGGCTGCAAAAAATTACCAGAGCATCCAAGCCTATCAAAAAACCTTCGCCCTCGGATGCCGCCAATGTCTCACCCGAATTTATTTATGGGGGATTGAGGATGAGGTTCTTGCCCAAGCCTTCGGAGGGTGGGCCGAGGATTGTGTCACTTACAATGTCGATCTCCCCGACTCCTTGCAGGATGGATTTTTGTATTTTCGATACATCAAATACGGAAATCTGAACCCGGCGTGGGAACTCCGCATCAATGGGAAGCCTATCACGTTTCACTTTCCACAGACTTGGGAGATCCCTGGCGGTGGATGGGGAAAAAACCGCGATTCCTATGAGTATTGGCGCCTCTTGCGGGTTCCCATCGGATGCCTGCCCGCAGGAGAAAACAAATTGGAACTTCGTTGCCTGGAGGCACCGGGAAATGACATGGCCCGCATCTGGCTGGATGGAATGCTTTTCCACGAAGGTCTTCTCCCCGGTGACGCAGGGGAGGTTTCTCCGACATCACTCGTAGATCAGGAGCTTCGTGCCAATGCCTTTGTGCGAAAAGCCCCAGATGCTCCAAACTCTTTCGACGTGGTGCTTCCCGATCAAGCCCCTCGGCGAGTCAAAATCTCCATGGAGTCCGAACCCGCCAGTGTCGAGTGCGGCACAGGATCATTCGTTGCGCATCTGCGCAATCGCATACACTTGCCCCCAGCGCGATTGCCGCGCGATACGACAGTTTGTCCTTGGGGAGCCATCGAGAGCGCTGCTGTCACCGTCGCGCCAAAGTCGGAGCAAACCATATCCTTCACGATTTCTTGGGATGGCGCCGCAGAGGACGTGACAAAACGGGAAAGCACCCCTGCCCCGGTTCACCTCGAACGACCTTACGCTGAGTTGGCGGCACGCATGGCGGACGTCCTGCTTTTCAATGTCAATTATCCCTTGCGCTTATTCGGGAAACCATCCCCGTATTATGTTCCTGCAAAATATTTTCCCATCCCCTATTCGTGGGATGGCGGCTTAGCGGCAGTGGGACTCGCCGCAATCGATCCCGACTTGGCCTTGCAACAAGCCACCTACTTCATGGCGGATGAGGAACATGATTTTCCCATGATTTACTGTGGATCACCAGTTCCCACCCCCCTTTACGCTTTGTGGGATTGGTATCAGTCCACACAGGATCTGGATGGCCTCGCCAAAGCTTACAAGGGAGCCAAGCGGATGTATGATTTCTACCTCGGAAGAACTCCGGGCAGCTTGGTCAATCATAATGACGAAGGCTTTTTGAGCACTTACGCTTACAATTACAATCTTGGCATCGATGACCACCCGATCCAACGCTGGGCCGAAGAGTGTCATTTGACGAGCAAAGGCCTTTACTCACTCATCCTCATGCCGCAGATCCTCCGCCTCGCCGGCATCATGCGGAATATCGCCATCCTTCTCGGACACGGGGCGGACGCCGAGCAATTCCGCAAGGACGCCGAATTGCTGGCTGGCAACCTCGAAGGCCGCATGTGGGATGAGGAAAGCGGTCTCTACGGGTGGGCCCGCCGCACAGAACAGGGCGTGGAGCCGGTTGTTTTCCAGGAATCTGCCGGAGATCGCTCCGCCTGCGCATTCCTGCCGCTCTTCGCTGGTTTGACCGCGCACAAGGATCGCCTCATCGCGCAGATGATGGATCCCAAGCGGTTCAACACCCCTTTTGGCATTTCCTCCGTGGACATGCTCGCCCCTTCCTACAACCCGCAAGGATATTGGAATGGAGGAATTTGGCCGGTGCTCCAATGGTTCCTTTGGAGGGGCCTCCTCGAAGCAGGTGAACCCAAGCTTGCCCGGCAGGTGGCCGAAACAATCCTGAAAACGTGGCAGCATTTCTTAAAAACGGAACATTACCTCGGCGAGCACTTCATGATTGCGCCGGAACAAATGAACGGTGCGCCCAACTTCGGCGGTCTGAGCGCGGTGCTGCTACCGATGCACGCAGCCTATTTTACTTCTTATCAAGTGACGGCGCTCTACGACGTCGTCATTCTCAAAAAATCCATAAATCGCACGCACGATGCGGTCTCCCTAACGCTCAGCGCCCCAGGCCTCACTTCGGACACGCACGACCTCCTTGTCAATATGGGTTGTGGAAAGACCCGCTATGCCGTGACGTTGGACGGCCAACCGCATGGCGAGTTTATTTCCGACGAAAACGGACACCTGTCGCTGAAGCTCCCTCGACCATCAGGACAGCAAGAAGTGGCGATACAGCCTGCAACAAAAAAATCTTAATACACTCCATGAAAACTCCATTTATCCTAAGCCTGGCAGTTGCTGCTGCCGTCTCGACCAACTGCGCGTGGGCCGAAATTAAGCTTCCCGCCATCATTTCCGACCACATGGTTCTGGAGAAGGCCGCCAAGGTTCCGGTCTGGGGCAAGGCAGACCCGGGCGAGGAAGTGACGGTGTCGCTGAACGGGCAATCTGCGAAGTCCACGGCGGATGCCGCCGGCAAGTGGACGCTGGCCCTAAACCTGAAGGATTCCGCGCCCGGACCGTTTGAAATGACGGTGGCAGGCAAAAACAAACTGACAATTTCTGACGTCGTGGTCGGGGAGGTCTGGGTCGCTTCCGGCCAGTCCAACATGGAGTTTATTGTTCGCGAAGCGATGGGAGCTGAAGAGGAAATGGCCCGGCCCGCGAACCCGCTTCTGCGCCAGTTCGCCGTTAAAATGAACGCAACGAGCGAGCGCATGGACGATGTCCAAGGGAAATGGGTTGCCGCTTCGCCTGGAACGGTCGGAAATTTCTCCGCCGTCGGATATTTCTTTGCAAAAATGCTGCAAAAGGAACTGAGCGTCCCCGTGGGCTTGATCCACACTTCCGTAGGCGGCACGCCTTGCGAATCATGGACCAGCGCCGAGGCATTGAATACGGTGCCCGACCTCAAGGCCACAAGTGAGCAGCTCTGGGCTGCAGTGAAGGATGCACCGGACAAGAAAAAGGCATTCATTGACGGCATGGGCGCCTGGATCAAGGAGAACGGCCGCGAAGACAAGCCCTGCGCCGATGCCGCCGCCTATGCCGGCCCGGATGTTTCCCCTGACGGCTGGGTGGCTGTCAAATTGCCCGGTGAGGTGATGGCTCCTGGACTTCCTCAAGCAGGAGCTGTCTGGTTGCGCAAGGAAATCAATCTCCCATCCGCTCCAACGGAAAAATTTCCCCTTTCCCTGCCGATTGACGGATTCGACAGCGTGTATTGGAACGGCAAGCTGCTCAAACAAACCACCATTCAGGACTTCGATGGCCTGGGATCCGTCCGTCGAAGAGGCCCATTCGACCTCCTGCCAGAAGACGTCAAAGTGGGGAAAAACATCCTTGCCATCCGGCTCTACGAGCCAATCAGTCCGGCGGTATTCCCTGCGGACACCGGAGGCCCCAGAGCCGGTTCGGGCGGTTCGATCAAGCTCGAAGGCGAGTGGTTGGCCAAAGCGGAGTATGAATTTCCCACCATTCCGCCAGAAAAAGCCGCTACGGCTCCGCAGCCTCCGACCAATCCTCCCAGCCCTATTCACGTGGCCAGCTTCCTGTTCAACGGCATGGTCCGCCCGCTCATCCCGTATGCGATCCAGGGAGTCATCTGGTATCAGGGTGAAGCAAATACGAGCCGCGCCTATCAATACCGGACCGCTTTCCCACTCTTGATTTCCGACTGGCGCAAGCAATGGAACCAAGGGGATTTCCCGTTCTATTTCTGCCAACTGACAATTTACAAGCCAAAGGCATCCCTACCCGGCGAGAGCGGGTGGGCCGAGTTGCGCGAGGCGCAGTCCCTGGCGCTCAAGCTGCCAAATACCGGCCAGGCCGTCACCATTGATGTCGGAGAAAGCGGGGACCTCCATCCCCGCAATAAGAAGGACGTGGGCGAGCGACTCGCACTCATCGCCCTCGCCAGGGACTACGGAAAGTCGCTCCCATTTTCGGGACCGGTCTATGATTCGATGAAGATCGAAAGCGGCAAGGCCATCCTCAGCTTCCTGCACACGGAGGGTGGCCTATCGGCCAAGCCCCTGCCGGAAACTTACATTGTCAAATCTCTAAAAAATGAGACCGCGCCGCTCGTCCGCAATAGCCCGAATAGCCAACTCGAGGGCTTCGCGATCTGCGGCGAAGACAGAAAGTGGGTTTGGGCGGATGCAAAGATCGCCGGCAACAACGTGATCGTCTGGTCGGACAAGGTGCCGTCGCCGGTGGCCGTGCGCTACGCATGGGCGGATAACCCGACCTTCAACCTCACCAACGGCTCAGGCCTTCCCGCGTCGCCATTCCGCACCGATGACTTCCCGCCAGTGACCCTGAAGGGAAAATATTAGGAATCCGGTATCCCCGATCAAAAACTTGTGATCCATTTTTTAAGCCCGAAAACCGCGATGACAAAACTCGCTTCGTGCTCCGCCACAGGAAAAGCCATTTTCCGGTTTGCAGTCGCGCTGATCGTCATCTCTGGGGCCATCGCCCATGCCGACGGGCCGGGAAAAACCCTCGCGGTTTACGGCGATGCGGCCGTGGCGAAAACTCCGACGCCGGGCTGGAGCTTTCTTTGGAATGCCAGTGGCGAGGTCGGAGATGCCAAGGGCTACTCCCCGTTGACCTACGTTGAGAAAGCCAGGGCGTATGGAGTCACGGATGAGAACGGGGCCTTGAAGCCCGACGTGCCCAGCCACAACATGTCCCGCGACTTCTTCTTCCTCGACATCTCCGCGATGAGGGACAAGGAAGGCATCGCGCGCTTCTACATCGCATCCTACACGCTCGCTGAGGATCCCGCAGGCGAGGTCTGGATCAACAACGGCAACCTGCGCAACCAAGCCTTCCCCGAGGGAACGACGCTGCAAATCTATGTGAATGACGAGCTGAAGTCGCAATCGCTTTGCAAACAAGGCCGCTTCGCCATGGTCTTCCAAGAAAATCTGGGACGTCTGAAAAAAGGCGACGCCATCCGTGTCGCCATCGGCCCTGGAGAAAAATCACCTCAGGGCGGCGGCAGGCTCTTTTTTACGATTGAGGAATATCCGGCAGGAGAAAAACCCGCAGCGCCGATCCCCATCCTGACACCTCCTCTTGACGCGGTGAATCCCGAACTGGGAGCCGATGGGAAAACACATCCGGTCTATGCGGCCAAGCACCAGGCGCAGTGCAAGGCTCTGCTGGAAAAAAACCCTGAACTCATCTTCATCGGTGACTCGATCACCGCTCGCTGGCCTACCGAGCTCTTGCAGGAAAAGTTCGGCGCCTCTCGACCCGTAAACCTCGGCATGGGCGGGGATGGCATTCAGAATGTTCTCTGGCGCCTGCAGAATGGCGTGGTGTTGGATAAAACGCACCCGAAGGTCGTCGTCCTCCTCATCGGCACCAATAACATCACCATCGGGATGACTCCTGATCAGATTGCCGAAGGCATCACCACACTCCTCAAGGCCATTCAGGAAAAAGCGCCCGCCAGCAAAATCCTCCTTCTGGGAATCCTGCCGCGTGGCGAGTCGATCCAGGAAGCGAACAATGAGAAGATCCGCCAGACGAATGCCAAGCTCGCCTCGCTCGCCGATAACACACGGATCTTCTACCTCGATGTCGGAGATCAGCTCGTCGAGCCGGATGGCTTAATCAGCAAGGAAATCATGCCCGACAAGCTCCATCTCGCCGGCCCAGGATACACCAGGTGGATGGACGCCATGAAACCCACCCTCGACAAACTGCTGAATGAATAGCCTGCTCCCAGATTTGATAAGGAAAAACCCCGACCAGCTGCCCGTGCGGATCGTTATCTTCGGAGACTCGATTTCCGCATATCGCGACAATCTGAATGTCGCCTCGCTCCAGCTGTCGGAGCGACTCAAATCCGAAGGCATTCCGCTTGTCTTCATTAACTCTGGGGGCCAGAGGAAATGAATTTTCCCGATAAGCCAGATTACCTGATCTTTCCGCGAAATGGCGATCCGTCATCCGTCGAGTGCGCCGCCTACCCTCCCCGGGTCTCCGTGAACGGCAAAAGTGCGGGAATCGTCCTGCACCTCTACGGCAGCAACGGATCAGTTCGCTTCTACAACATGATGCGAGAACCGTATGCAACGGTCCGCCGTCTTTTGTGGGAGCGCGGGTATTGGCTGGTCATCCCGGAATTGGGACCCACCCACTGGATGAATGACAAAGCCGCCAAGGCCCTGGATGCGATCATTGAGGGCATGATCCGGGATTACGGGGTGGACTCGGCGAGCGTAAACATCCTTGGCACCAGCATGGGAGGCAGCAGCGGGCTCATCTATACGACGCGCCATCCCGGCCGTGTGAGGGCCATCTGCGCCGTGTTTCCTACGACTGATTTTGAGCAATGGGCCCAGGAAACGCCTCAGTATTCGACAGTGGTCGCCAACGCACATGGCGTGGAAGTGCAAGAGGCGACATCGCTCTTCCAGGCTCTCTCTCCGATAAACCATCCCGAATCCTTTAAAAATATTCCAGTGCTCCTCATCCATGGAGACTCTGATTCCATTGTGCCGACCCACCACAGTCGGGATTTTTCCGCATCGCTCCAAGAGCAAGGCTGTCCTGTGACCTACCGTGAGGCGCAGGGCATTGGTCACGAGGATTCTATCGTCGAGCCATTCCAACAGGAAATTGTGGATTTTTTGACCAACTCAGCTGCAACTTTCGATACCCCAATGACAACAAAAGAAAATGACGACTCCAACCCAAAATAGCAGGGATTTCAGCTCCGCTACCCTGATCTTCGCAACCGTTTTCCGCCTTGCGGTTGCGCTGCTCGTCCTCACAGGAGCCATCGCCCACGCCGATGAGGAGGGGAAAACCCTCGCCATTTACGGTGACGCCGCCGTCGCCAAAACACTGCCTCCGGGATGGAGTTTTTCCTGGAATGAGAGTGGCAAGATCGGGGATGGCAGCGCTTATTCTCCTCTGGCCTATGATGAAACACTGCCGGGGTATCGGGCGCTTGGCGTTTCCGAAGCCCTCCAAGAAGTGGCCCCTTTCCATACCATTTCAAAGGATTACAGGAAGGCAACTATCGTTGTAAAAGGAAACCAAACCAGGGCGGCCCATTTTTACATCGCTTCGTTCACGATCCAAGATAACCCGACGGGCGACATTTGGATCAATAACGGAAACATACTCAATAAGTCATTTACTGATGGAGTCATCCTGCAGATTTATGTGAACAACGAGTTGAAATTCGAATCACTTTTCAAAAAGAGTAGTTTTGCTGATGTTTTTCAACAAAATCTGGGCCACCTGAAGAAAGACGATGCCGTGCGAGTTGCCATCGGAGCTCCTGAAAAGTCAAAATCCTCGGGCGGCGTCCTGTTTTATGAAATTCAGGAATTCCCATCAGGCACGAAACCGGCACCTCCTCGCAACATCCTGTCTCCAGCGATTGATGTTTTAACCCCGCAAGTTGCTGCGAACGGGAAAATAGAACCTTCTTTTGCGGAAAAGCACAAATTGCAGTGCGAGCAACTGAGCACTCTCAAACCGGAACTCGTTCTCCTCGGCGACTCGATCACCGCGCGCTGGCCGATGCCATTGCTCGAAGAAAAATTTGGCAAGTATCATCCTATCAATCTGGGCATAGGCGGCGACTGGATCCAAAATGTGCTGTGGCGGATTCAGAATGGCCCCTTGGATCAGATTCATCCCAAAGTGATCGTTCTTCTCATTGGCACAAATAACATAACAGCGGGATTCAGCGACGAGGAAGTCGTCAGCGGCGTCAGCGCCATTCTCACGGCCATTCATAAAAAAACGCCCGAAAGCAAGATTCTCCTGGAAGCCATCCTGCCTCGAGGCCCTTCCCTCTCCGAACCGATCAATGAAAAAATTCGGCAAGTGAATGTCAAATTAGCGACCCTTGCCAACGGGAAGGATGTCTTCTTTCTCGATGTGAACGACAAATTAGTAGAGCCCGATGGCACGATTTCTGCAGAAGTCATGCCGGACAAGCTGCATGTCGCCGGCCCTGGCTACACGCGCTGGCTGGAGGCATTGGCTCCAGTGCTCGATAATCTCCTCAACGATAGAAATTAATAAATTATGAACCCATATTTTGATGTTTCGGTAAAAGAATTCGGAGCTGTCGGTGACGGCCTCGCGGATGACACGGCGGCCATCCAGCGCGCCCTCGATTCAGGCGCCAAGCGTGTAACGATTCCTGATGGCAAGTTTCTGATCAGCAATATCCTTGAGCCTGCCGAGAACCAGCACCTGGTGGTAAACGGCACGATTCGCTTGTCCGATTCGCCCTGCACGCCCATCACCAGCGATGTGAAGATCGGCGACACGCAAGTCACTGTGAAAGATGCCTCGGGCTTCGAACCTCGACAATGGGTGACTTTGCACGACGACAGGCTGCCGATACAAGGTGGAGGGCGAAAAACCAGGCGTCAGAGCGCGGGAAATGCGCGCATTCTCTCCATTTCAGGCCAGACGCTCCATCTCGATCGCGCGAGCGCGCGGAGCTATCTCTGCGAAGCGAATGCGGTGGTGGGACGCCAACATTCCGCCATTTGGATTCGCCACTCGGGAGTCCGGATTTCCGGCAGTGGAACGATCGATGGCAACAAATCCCAACACCTCAATACCGCACCGGGATTCCTGGAAACGGAACACGGGGAAGACTGGCGTGCCGCCTCGGGAATTCTCGCACAGGGTGATGGTGTGCTGAGGAATATAACGATCGAGGATGTCACGGTTTGTGATGTCACCTTGATGGGAATCATGCTGGTGAACACCGAGCAGAGCGTGATCCGAAACACAACCTGCCGAGGCGCTCACGATAAAAATATTATTCTCTGGTGCTGTAGGGACTGCCAAATTGTTGGCAATCAGTGCTACGATTCCGAGTTTGAAGATGGAATCATGTTGCATCAGGTCCACAATTTGGCGGATGCGTGCGAGAGAATCTTAATCCAAGGCAACATTTGCAAAAACAATGCGCGCTTTGGAATTCATATTGGCGCGAATATGCAGCAAATCCATCTCTCCAATAATTTGTGCGTTGAAAACGGTCTCAACTTATCCATTTACGGAGACAACTGCACCTCCACAGGAGACGTCGCCTCCGGCACAACCGACCGGTTGTTCACGCCCGACGTCTATCGCCCCAACGTTCTCTTAGCCGGTCACTTCCTATCCGTAGTCAACCTCAGCGCGACAAGAACCCGATTTGTCGGATTGGAAATCGCAGGACACCATATTAGCGTCACGGGCGGAATCATCGGAAAGATGGCTGCACCGTCGCCAGATGAGGGAAAGGAAGGCCTCTGCGTCAAAAAGGGAGAATGGGGAGCGGGAAGTGGAGAGTTCTATGTGCAAGGCGATTGCCGGATCGCTATAGCTCTAATTCCTGATTTCTGTGGTGGCAGCGCTCAGATATTTCCGAAAAATGTCCGGGTCAGTAGCATGACAATCCATGGTTGCCGAGTTGGCGTAAAAGCCTGCAAGGAATCTAAAAACATTAGTATTGATGGAATGATCTCCATCGATAATCAAATCCCAACGCAAGTTGAGGACTTGGCATCACAGGAAGTGCGAGTGACTAACTGGATTTCTCAGATTTAAAAATCCCCTCGCCTGCCGCGATCCTGGCCAGCAAATCATCGATCAGCTCACGAGCCGAAAAAATGCGGCAATGGGCGAGGCCTACCGTGCCGAAGCGCACGTTGCCGCCCGCATCACAAATGGCTCCCACGATGTCGCGATCGATGACTCGAAATTCCGCGACCGGATTTTCCGCAAGTCTTTTGTTCCAATCCATCACTTCCAAGAGATGGAGAATTGTCAGACTGTCGTAATCCGCCCCCAGTAGGAGCACCTTGGAATTGTCGGTGTAACACTTGTAAATGGGTGAATTGACCCCAAAGGTTCGCATCCAAGGATCCAAATCCCACGGGGATGCAAACCCTTGCTCCGGGCGACCGCCTGAAATCCAATCTGCGGCGTTGGGGCCGCGCACGGCGACCGAATGGGAATAATGATCGGAGCGAAGGGTGCCTTGTAGTGTGCGAAAAAACTCCGTCAACCATCCCGTAGTAGCAGGAGTCGTCTCCTGGTTCCACATCTCGGCACGTTTCGACCTGGCAATGAGATGGAACGAAGGCATCAGCACATGGCCAGCAGGCCCCACAGTTGCCTCCAGCGCGCGGATCACTGTAAGTGCCCCACCCTTGATCGACCCAAGGCTTTTGAAGGAAGAGTGAACAAAAACAGAATCCCCTTCGCCGAGGCCGATCTCCCGCAATGCGGCGACTAAATCTGCTGAACCAAATCTGGTCCGCGACGGTAAAGGTTGATCAATCAATTTTTCCATAATTTGTTTTGGCATCATCACTTTTGCGTTGTAACGGCAACTTGAAAGGGAGACGCCGGCAGATGGGCGGAATTGTAAAGATTCGCGAGCGGGTTGGCTGCCCAGGCATATCGCACCGAGCTGGCTGATTTCTCTTTCGGCCAATTGATAACGATTTTCTCGCCATCCAGTTTTGCATCCACTTTCGTAAAACGCCCGCTCTCGTCCCCGACTTCAAACTGCGCGGGAGATTGCTGATCAGGCACATTCAACCCCTCGGCATCGGTGAACTCCACGAGAATGGATTCCCCAGACCGCGTGGCGGATTTAACCAAAGGCCCGGATTTTTGAATGTTCTTCCCATACTCATTGGCCAAGGCATGCCGAGCGAGGCGAAGACCTACGTCCTTTTTATTCTTGGGGTGAATATCCTGGGCCTCGCCGATATCGATGGTCACTGCCATGCCGACATGGGGCAACTTGAGCGCCATCCGCTGGGCCTCACGGACAATCGCTGCCATGCTCGGGGAGTCACTGTCGCGGTTTCCGTAATTTGCCACTTGCACGTAGTAAAATGGCAGGGTTTCATCTTTCCAGTGGCGGCGCAGGCTTTGAATGAAAGCCGGGAAGTTTTTTTCATACAAATCGGCCCGAGCGGGAACCCCATCGTTTTCACCTTGATACCATAAGAAGCCTCGCACGGTGTAAGGGATCAGAGGATAAAGCATGGCGTTGAAATTCGCAGAGAGCGCATTCCTCGCTCCATCCTTCACTGGCGCAGCGGGCTGTCTCTTGGGGGCAACTCCCTCGCTCTTCGCCTTTTCCGCTTCGATTGTCCACTCAGCCAACTTCTTGGCGTGTTCGGCCTCTAATTCCGGGAGTTGCTTCAGGTGGGTTTCCCACCTTTCCACGATACCGCTCAACTCGGGATGGGATTGCAAAGTTTCGCGATCTGTCCACGTATCGATTTCGGTTCCGCCCACTGCCGAAACAATCATTCCAACGGCTTCGCCGGTCGCTTCCCGGATAGCCTTTCCAAAATGGTAAGCCACAGCGGAAAAGCTTGCTGCAGTGTCTGCGCGAGTTCCAATCCAATACAATTTTTCGACAATTTTAACGGACATGTTTTCGTCCGGCTGGGCAGAGGCCTTCCGGCCCAGAGTGAAGACTCGCAGCAGGGGATCATTTTCCACAGGCGCATTCGCTTCGGATGTTTTAAATAGCTCCAGCACCATATTGGACTGCCCCGAGCAGAGCCACACCTGGCCAATCATGACATCCTTGAAAACCATCTCCTGCCCACCGGCTTTGATCTTCATTTCATAGGGTCCACCGGCATGGCGTGGATCGAGATTCACACGCCATTTGCCATCTGCTCCTGCCTGGTTTTTGGCACTACAGTTATCCAACACCACCTCGACCTCGGTCCCGGCGGCCGCCTTTCCCCAGACCGCTATGGGCTTTTCCGATTGGAGCACCATGCCATCGGAAAAAAGCGGTGACACCCAAAGCTCGGAGGCCATGAGTGAAGGAAAGAGAAGGATAAAAACACAGATCGTCCGCAGGCCATGAGACACAGTATTCATGAGTGGAATCTCATCTCGCATTACCCATTGCCACAAGTCGTCTTGACTGGTCATATCTACTAACCATTGAGACTCTTCTTGGAAAGAATTCCAGCCAGCGAAATAAGTGGGAAGTTTGTTATTGCCCCATTTGGCTTAGATTACCCCAAACCAATCATTCTATGATAAAAATGCCCCAGCGACAGACTCTGATCAAGCAGACTGCGACTGCTTTGCGGGAAGGTATCGCGACTTGCACATGGAAAGATTTCCTACCAAGCGAAAGAGAGCTTTGCCGACATCTTCAAGTGAGCCGCCCAACGCTTCGCACCGCATTGGGAATCATCCAACGGGAAGGCATCATTGCCGTGAGCCACGGAAAGCGAAGCCAGATTCTCAAGAGGAAAAAACAAAAGATCGTAGCTCCCAAAGAATCCATCGCACTTGTCTCCAAGTTGCCACTCTACTCCATGAGCCGGAATAGGATTTTTTTAATTGATTACCTGAGCCGCGTGCTCATTGAGCGGGGGTTGTCGGTTGAGATTGTATCCCATCCGGGATTTGGAACCAACCGGCCGGCCCGAGCCATTCAACAACTGAAAGAACGAGGAAACTTCAAAGCCTTTGTGCTGCTTATGTCCTCCCAGGCTGTTCAGGAATGGTTTCGCGATAACGCCCTTCCTGCGATTGCGCTGGGATCTGTTTTTCCTGGAATTTCGATCCCCTCAGTCGATACGGATTACAAATCGATGGGCCACCATGCCGCAGGGGTTTTTATGGCAAAAGGCCATCGCAAAGTCGCTTGGGTCATCCCAGAAGCCAACCACGCCGGAGATTTGGAAACGGAGCAGACCTTTCTCAAGGGCCTGCAGTCTCCGTCTCATGAAGCCGCCCAGTGCCGCGTAGTCCGCCATGCTCCAAACAGCGAGGATTTGATCCAAAAAATCACCCCTCTCTTGGAGGGGCCTGATCCGACGACCGCATTTTTTGTGGTGAATGCCTTTGCCACGACTTCATTGGTCACGCACTTGCTTGCGCGCAAACTCCATATTCCGAACGATGTCTCGGTGATCACACGGGACTACGAACAAATCCTGGATTGGATCACGCCCCAGGTCGCCCATTATGAGCCCCCGCTACGCCGGGTGGCCTCTAGAATCTCCCGACTTGTGGTTGATATCGCCACCTCTGGCACCCTCCCCCTCAGCCATACCCGCATCATTCCCCAATTTCGCGCAGCCGGCTCTACCGGAAATTGCCCCAAGGGAGGGCAGACCGCCTGAAGTAATTTTAACATATAAACAACAATAGATTATGAGTAATACTTTCATCCTTTCCTCAGCACGCACCCCCTTGGGGGCTTTTCGAGGGTCGCTCGCACGGGTTTCTGCCAGTCAACTGGGTGCCACGGCCATTCGCGCTGCGATCCAGCGGGCGAATATCGAAGCCGCCGATGTCACAGACGCCTTGATGGGGAATGTGCTGCAAGCCGGCCAAGGGCAGGCGCCCGCGCGCCAAGCCGCTCTCGCGGCCGGTCTCCCTGCCAGCACGCGCGCAGTGACAGTGAACAAGGTCTGCGGATCCGCTTTGCAGGCCGTGATGCAGGGCTGCCATGCCATAGGCGCGGGCGATGCGGGAGTCGTGGTGGCAGGCGGAATGGAAAATATGAGTGCCGCCCCCTATTTACTCGACCAGGCCCGTGACGGGTATCGTTTGGGACACCAACAAGTCATCGACTCCATCATTCATGATGGGCTTTGGGATCCCTACAACAAACGGCACATGGGCAGTTGCGCGGAGGAATGCGCGAAAAAGCATGGGTTCACCCGCGAGGAGCAGGATGCCTATGCGATCGCCAGTTTTGAGAGAGCAAATGCCGCTCAAAAAGCAGGCCTCTTCGATCGGGAAATCGCGCCCGTTGAAATCGCTCTGAAGGGCTCCACCGAATGGGTGAGCGCCGACGAGGGACCAGCGAAGGTCAACTATGCGAAGTTGCCCACATTGCGTCCGTGTTTTGAAAAAGACGGCACGATCACCCCGGCGAATGCCTCAACGCTTAATGACGGCGCAGCCGCATTGGTGCTGGCTTCGGAATCCTTTGTCACCCATCGCGGCTCGCTGCCGGTTGCACGCATCGTCGCCTTCGGCAGCCATGCCCAAGAGCCGATTTGGTTCACCACCGCGCCGGTGCAGGCGACCAGAAACGCTCTCGAGCGGGCTGGATGGACGGCGGCGGATGTCGATCTCTGGGAGGTCAACGAGGCCTTCGCTGTTGTTCCCATGGCCTTCATGCGCGAATGGGAAATCCCGCATAAGAAGCTCAACGTGAGAGGTGGGGCGATTGCGCTGGGGCATCCCATCGGAGCCAGCGGAGCAAGAATCCTGGTGACACTTTTAGACAGTCTGCGCGAGCGGGGGCTCAAGCGCGGGGTTGCCGCCATCTGCATAGGCGGCGGTGAAGGGATGGCTGTTTGCGTGGAGTTGATTTAAGCCACGGACTTTCACATGAATAAAATATACGACAACGCGCAATCCGCTCTGAGCGGCCTTCTGAGAGACAACTTGACGATAGCCGCCGGAGGTTTCGGGCTCTGCGGAATACCGGAAAATCTCATCGAGGCCCTCCAGTTCAGCGGGGTGAAGGGTCTGACCATTGTGGGAAACAATGCCGGGGTGGATGATTTCGGCATGGGCCTTCTTTTGAAAAATCGCCAGGTCCGCAAGGTCGTTGCATCCTATGTGGGTGAGAACCGCGAATTCGAGAGGCAGGTTCTTGCCGGCGAAATCGAAATCGAGTTGGTGCCACAGGGAACTTTGGCCGAAAGATTGCGGGCCGGAGGCGCAGGAATTCCTGCCTTCTTCACACGAACCGCCGTCGGCACCAGCTTGGCCGAGGGAAAAGAAACCAGAAATTTCGGAGGTCATGAACACGTCTTGGAAGAGGCCATCCGATCCGACATAAGTTTTGTGAAAGCCTGGAAGGGGGATTCCAACGGGAACCTGGTGTTCCGAAAAACCGCGCGCAACTTCAACCCGGAAATCGCCACCTGCGGCAACATCGTCATTGCCGAAGTGGAGGAGTTGGTGGCAGCGGGAGAGATTGATCCCGACTGTGTCCACACGCCCGGAATCCATGTGGATCGGATCTTTCAAGGCACAGCCTATGAAAAGCGCATCGAGCTGCGCGCGGTCAGGGGAGAATCCGGAAAAAAACAAACCCCCGATCGAGAGTGGATCGCCCGCCGGGCGGCATTGGAATTCCGCAACGGGGATTATGTGAACCTTGGAATCGGGATTCCCACGCTGGTTGCAAATTTTATTCCGGAGGGTATCCATGTGACTCTCCAATCAGAGAACGGCCTCTTGGGAATCGGCCCATTTCCGGACGAAGCCGACATCGACCCGGACCTCATCAATGCGGGAAAACAAACGATCACAGCCCTTGCTGGCTCCTCGTTTTTTTCCAGTTCAAATTCGTTTGCCATGATTCGCGGTGGACACATCGACGTATCGATCCTTGGCGCGATGGAAGTCTCCGCCAATGGGGATATCGCCAATTGGATGATCCCTGGCAAAATGGTCAAAGGTCCTGGTGGAGCCATGGATCTCGTGGCCGGCGTGCGGCGCGTGGTGGCCGTGCTGGAGCATTGCGCCAAGGATGAAAGCCCAAAAATACTGCCTCGATGCTCGTTGCCCATTACCGGCCAAGGCGTGCTTAGCCGCATCATCACTGATCTCGCTGTATTTGACGTGAAGCCGGGCGGCGGGCTTGTGCTGAAGGAGATTCGCGACGGGATTAGTCTGGATGAGATTCAGTCGAAAACCGGATGCACGTTCGAGACGGATTTGAGCCCCACACAAATCCACGCCTCGGCATGAAAAAAGGGATTCAGAAAATAGAAAGCGTTTCGATTCTCGGCCTCGGAACGATGGGTCATGGGATCGCCCACGTTTTTGCTGCGGGGGGATACCGCGTGCGAGCCTTCGACGAAGTGCCGGCCGCGAGGGAATCCCTTCACGCGCGTTGCCAGGAAAATCTGAAGACCATGGTCACAGCGCGCATGCTGAAGCGGAGCAGCGTCTCGGCCACGCTTTCCCGAATGGAAGTTTTTGACTCGATTGAGGAGGCGGTGGACGGCTCGGATTTTGTTTTGGAAGTGGTGAGGGAGGATCTCGCCATTAAGAAAAAACTTTTTTCGTTTTTAGAAAAATGCGTTTCCCCATCAGCCATTCTTGCGAGCAATACCTCCACGTTTCCGATGACCAAAATTGCGGCCCGCCTGGCGCACCCGCAACGCTGTGTGAACATGCATTGGTTCAATCCCTCCCATATTGTTCCCGTGGTCGAGATCATACCCGGTGAGAAAACTTCTGCCGAAACGCTCACTGCCACGATCGACCTTGCGCGCCGGATCGGTAAAACACCGGTTCATGTCCAGAAGGAGGTTCCCGGCTTTATTGTGAATCGCGTGCAGGCGGCCATGATCCGCGAGGTCTGGGATTTGTGGCAAAGCGGGGTTGCCAGCGCCGAGGATATCGACCTCGCCGTCTCAGGCGCCATGGGATTCAGACTTTCCGCGATCGGTCCGTTGCAGGTTTGTGACTTTGGCGGCTTGGATGTTTGGAGCAAACTCTTCAAAGAACTCACGCCACGCATGACTTCAGGCGTCCGCGTGCCAAGCAAAATCCAAAGCCTCGTTGATGACGGGCATTTCGGAACCAAGACCCAGAAGGGGATATTCGATTACACGCAGGAGTCGCTCGAGCAAAAGCGCAACGAGCGGGATCGCCATTTTCTGGAACTGGCCAAGCTCAAGCAAAACTCGAAATCGCCAGCGAAATGAAGGTCTGGTTTGAGAATAAAACCAGATGATCCCGCTTTGTTGAAACCTCGAGCTGAATTGGAATGGCCTCAATGATCCAAGAATCTTGCCTTTTGAAATCCAAAGTCTGTCTCGTCATAGGAGGCGGTTCACTTGGCCCCGGTTGGGGTATCGGCCGAGCCATATCATTTGCCTTCGCGCGCGAGGGAGCAATCGTCGCTGTGGCGGATGTGAACCTCGAAGCGGCTCAGGAAACGGTGGATTTAATTACCAAGGCCGGCGGAAAGGCAGCGAGCTTCGTGGTGGACGTCACCGACGATGCATCCATCCAAGGATTAGTATCCGATGTGGAAAAGCAACTCGGGCCAATCGACGTCCTGTATAACAATGTCGGGATCAGCAAACGCGGCGACGCCGCTGAGACAAGCGGGGATGACTGGCGCAGGATTCAGGATGCCAATGTCACATCCATTCACATCGCGGCTCAAGCCGTGTTGCCCGGAATGAAAGCGAGAAGATCCGGCGTGATTTTGACCACGTCGTCAGTGGCCGCCCAACGCCATCTGGGCTATTCCTCGGTGGCCTATGCCGCAACGAAAGCGGCGGCCATCCATTTGACTCAAACCATCGCCATCGAATACGCCTCATATGGGATTCGGGCAAACAGCATCGTGGCGGGATTGATAGACACCCCCCGCATCAAGATTCTTCTGAAAGACAGCTACGGAGGCAGCATTGAGGACATGCAAGCCAGCCGCAACCGCGTGGTTCCGATGGGACACATGGGAGATGCTTGGGATATCGCCGAGGCCGCCGTATTTCTCGCCTCGGACAAAGCCAAATACATCACGGGCACACAGCTCGTGGTGGATGGCGGATTGAGCGCCACCGTTCCGCATTGAGCAAACAAGGGCTGTTTGCGGTCTAAAATGGCCGCATCAAAGGATTGAACTGAGAAGTTTTTGCGTGCGAAGCAACTTGGGCAGAAACTCCTCGACCATCTGTTGAGAACTCTTACGTGCCGGTTGGGTGCTGATGCACATGGAAGCCACCAAACGCCCGGCGGAGTTAAAAACTGGCACCGCGATGGAACTCAAGCCCAACTGCAGTTCCTCTTCAACGAGGCAATATCCGTTAACCTGCACTTTAACCAATTCCATTTTGATCTGCTCGATATCGGTTTTCGTATAATTTGTGAATTCAGGACGCGGCATGGATTCCAAGATTTTTTGGGCATGATCGCCGTCCAAGCCGGAAAGCAAAACCCTCCCTAACGAAGTGCAAAAGATCGGGAGTCTTGTCCCCACACTCACATTCGCTGCCAAGATGCGCTTCACCGCAGCCCTCGCCACATAAACAAACTCGTTACCGTCCAGAATAGCTGCAGAACACGCCTCGTTCACCTCCTCGCAGAGGTTTTCCAAATACGTCTGCAATATTTGCGGTATGGTTGTGGAAGCCAAATACGCATACCCCAGCCTCATGGTTCTCGGCGTGAGACTGAAAAATTTGCCATCGTAGTCTGTGTAACCAAGATAATTGAGCGTCAGCAAGCAACGCCGCGCGGCAGCTCTGGAAAGGCCTACAGCTTTTGCCGCATCGGATATGGTCAGCCTTTGGCGAGTGTCATCAAAACACTCGATAACCGCCAGGCCTTTTTCCAAACCCAGCATGTGGTTTCTTTGATCGTATAGACTGGTCATAAAAAATGAGCAGTTCGTTATACGCACATGAAGGCGATTTGCAATCCTGATTTCTAAAACTGGCATTATATGAAGACCAGTGGGCCTGCATTTGACGGCAGGAGAGATGAATCGACAATCTCATTAAGCACTTACAAGGCCTACGCCGAATCATCAATATTCATGACAACCTGCCAAAACTACATCAACGGTCACTGGACTTCCCCAGCCCATGTCTCTTCGCTCCAAGCCTTCAATCCATCGAAAGGAGAGGTCATTGCCTTGGTTCCGGCATCTGGCGCAAAGGATGTGGACGAGGCCGTGGCCGCCGCCAAGGCAGCCTTTCCTGCCTGGCGCAACACGCCACCGAACGAACGGGCTCAGGTCTTCTTTAGGCTGAAAAATTTGTTGGAGCAGTCCTTTGAGGAATTGGCCTTGGGCATTTCCTTAGAGCATGGCAAGACACTTTCCGAATCCAGAGGAGATTTACGCCGGGGCATCGAGGTTGTGGAATTTGCGTGTGGGATTCCCACCCTCCTCATGGGTGAGAGTCTGGAAAACATCGCGAGAGGCATCGACTGCCACACGGACCGACACCCTCTCGGCGTTGTGGCTGGCATTTGTCCCTTTAACTTTCCTGCTCTGGTTCCGATGTGGATGTGGCCGCTGGCCATCGCTTGCGGGAATACATTTATCCTGAAACCCAGTGAGAAAGTGCCGCAAACGATGCAGCGCATCGTGGCGCTCATGGAAAAAGCGGGATTGCCAGCTGGCGTCATGAACATCGTGCATGGAGGGCGGGATTGCGTGGAGGCGCTTCTGGAACATCCCGACATCCGCGCGATCAGTTTTGTCGGCTCGTCCCCCGTGGCTCGGGAAATCTACCGCAAGGCCACAGCGCATGGAAAACGCGTGCAATCTGCGGGAGGAGCGAAAAATTTCGTCATCGTCATGCCAGACGCCGATGTGGAAAAGACAGTGGGCGCCTTGAAGGATTCGGCCTTTGGCTGTGCGGGGGAACGCTGCATGGCGGCATCCGCCGTCGTGATGGTGGGAGAGGCCTCCGAGCGAGTTCTCACGGCCTTGGTGGATTCGGTCAAGGGGATGAAAGTGGGACCAACTGACGAGAGGACTGTTCAGCCCGACATGGGAGCACTCATCTCTTCCGAACACCGTGAGCGCGTTGCGAAGCTCGTCGATGCCGGGCAGCATGCAGGCGCACGCCTCCTCGTGGATGGTCGCAAGCTTCAAGTGGAAGCCGCACCGGCGGGATATTTCTTCGGGCCCACCGTAGCGGATCAGTTGGACTACGGAAATCCCTTGGTGGATACGGAAGTCTTCGGGCCTGTGCTCTCTGTGCTCCGGGCGAAGACGCTTGAGGACGCGATTCTCTCGGCGAACAGGCAACCTTTTGGAAATGGAGCGTGCATTTTCACTGGCTCGGGAAAAGCCGCTCGCGAGTTTCGCCGGCAAGTGGATGCCGGCATGGTGGGAGTCAATGTCGGAGTTCCAGCCCCGCTCGCCTACTTTCCATTCGCGGGATGGAACGATTCATTTTTCGGAGACCTTCACATGCAAGGCAAAGAAGGCGTGGAATTTTATACGAAGCGCAAAACGACAACCACCCGGTGGTTCGGACTCGGTGAGGGAGAAATCTGGGCGAAGTAAAAACTCCCGACTGCATGACACCCCTTCGCTTAAACCCAGCCGACTACCAGCCTCAGGGAAACAGCCCCTATTTCCGCATGCCCGTAGGCTTCGGCCCGTTTCCCGGCCCCAGACAAATCCCCTACCCTGGAAAGCGAGACCCGTCTCAAAGCAGGCGAACCGTGGCTTCCGTGACTTATCGGAGCGACTTGGAAGCCATCCGAAAACTGCTGCCGACATGCTTCGATCCAGACCCTGCGGCCACGGTCACCGTAGAGGTGCAACAACTCGAAAATCTCGATTGGCTCGCCGGCCGTGGCTACTCGACGCTGGGGGTGAAATTTCCAGCCACCTGTGCGACGGATGCCGGTGTGATCTGCGGCGACTTCTTAGCGATCCTTTGGGAAAACCTCGCCGATCCCATCATCAGCGGACGCGAGGAACTCGGCTTCGCCAAGCTCTGGTGCGAGATCGATCAGACGGTTTCCTCCACATCGCAAAAAAAATACTGCGGACACTGGATGGGGCATCATTTTTTTGAAATGGAGCTCACCGATCTAAGCGAGGCCACGCAGACCCCGCCAGCCCCCAAGCCGCTCTTTCACTATAAGTATTTCCCGAAAACAGGGCATCCGGGAGTTGCTGATGCCGCTTACGCCATCATGACCCCCGTGCAAAACCCTTCACTGGTCGTGGACCGCCGACTCAGCGGCAAAGGCTCCTTCCGGTTTATCAAATCCTCTTGGGAGGAGCTTCCGACTCTTTTTCACATCGTGAATGCCTTGGCGCAACTGCCCATCAAGGAATTCCTTTCCGCAACACTCGTCTCATCCCATGGGGCGAAAGATTTCTCAGATCAGACGATCCTGCACACAACAAGCCCGGTGAGCTTGTAACAAACCCTAACTAGTTTCCCGAAAATTTTATCTATGCAAACCAAACCTAAAATCAAAACAGTCATCAACCCAACGAAAGCGGAATCCGGCGCGGCGGCCGCCAAGCTTGGCGCGAAGCTGATCCGCGATGCCATTAAGAAAAACGGAAAAGCAAACGTCATCGTCGCCACAGGCGCTTCCCAGTTTGAGATGCTCGGCAGCTTGATTCTCGAGAAGGGGATCGATTGGACAAAAGTGACCGCCTTTCACCTGGATGAATACGTCGGCACGCCGATCACGCATCCGGCATCATTCCGCAAATACCTCTGGGAACGCTTCGTTTCGCGCCTTCCACTGCCGCTCGCAGCCTTCCACTACATCAGCGGAGAGGGCGATGCACAGGCTGAATGCAAGCGCGTGGGAGCGATCATCGCGAAACATCCGATCGATGTTTGCTTTGCCGGCATCGGAGAAAATGGACACCTCGCCTTCAATGACCCGCCAGCCGATTTTAAAACCAAGGCCCCCTATCTCGTGGTGAATCTGGACGAGGACTGCCGCAAGCAACAGATGGGCGAGGGATGGTTCAAAACCCTCGCGCAAGTGCCGAAGCAGGCGATCTCGATGTCGATCCAGCAAATCATGAAGTCCCAAGCCATCATCTGCACTGTGCTGGATTTTCGCAAAGCCCAAGCTGTGAAAGATTGCCTCACCGGCGAAGTCTCACCGATGCACCCGGCCTCGATCATGCAAAACCATCCATCGGCCATTTGCTTTCTGGATACAAAATCCGCCTCGCTTCTGTAAAAAAGTTCTCGGTCTGAATTTGCACTCTGTATTTTCTTTATGCCCACAAAACTCGAAGAAAACGCCCCCCCGGCTCTGAACTCGTTCAAGCTGTGGTCAGCCACGCCCACGCCGCTGACTCCTGATTATGAAATCGATGAGGAATCTCTGGCGCGAGCGGTCGAGTGGCAGCACAAGCTGGGTATCGAAGGGCTATTCGTTGCTGGCACTTGCGGAGAGGGGTCACTCCTCACGGACAGCCAAACCGACCTCCTCACCCGTCGCACTGTTGAAATGGCCGTCGGGCGCATGAAGGTGTCTGTGCAAGTCACAGACAACTCCGTCGCACGCGTCCTCGATCGCATTGAGCGGGCCAAGACATGCGGTGCCGACATGGTGACGGTAGCCCCACGGCTTTTCGAGCGCTTTGCAACGCCGAAGTCCATGAGGCGTTTTTATTGGGATATTTTGGAAGCCAGCCTACTCCCCGTTTGCATCTATCAGTTGCCGACTCCCACGATCCTTCCGGCCGAGTTCATCGATGAGGTTTACATGCATCCCAACCTCCAAATGATCAAAGACAGCACGGGCAATGCAGAGCGGCAGCGAATGATTTTTGCCGTTGCGGCGAAGCGCCCCTCGCTACATGTGCTCACGGGCGTTGAGATCGGCTATTACGCGGATTTTATCCGAGGCTTCCAGGGTGGACTTCTTGGCAGCGCGATACTCAACGCACGATGGGCCAGAGGCATGCACGATGCTATCCAAGCGGGAGATCATGACCTGGCGCGCGCTATTTCCGCTCACATCGACGATTTCCTTTACCAGATTTTTGGGGGACCATTGGTCAAATCTTGGATGGGAGGCCTGAAGACTTGCCTTCAAAAAATGGGCCTCTTCACTCACACGACCAGTCATTTCGACATGCCGCCGGATGCCAAAACCATCGAAGCCATCGAGAAACTCGTCGCCGAGCGTTTTTGGGAATTTGATTTGGACAAGCTCCCCACACCAGTTGCAGCGCGATAAAAGCTCCCCCCTCCTGCCCTATCAGGCTAACAAGCCCCAAGGCGCTGCGGATCTCTATTCACCACAGCTTTCCTGAAAAACCCCACACCCAAACATCCCAATGATCCTCGACACCATCACCCACTCCCACACCTACGCAAACCTTGGCCCGGACTTCGCAAAGGGGTTTGCGTTTTTACATCAATTCGACGGATCGCAAGCGCCGGGCCGCTATGAGATCGATGGAGACAGGGTTTTCGCTCTCGTCCAAAAATACACAACGAAACCCCTTGAGAGCGCCCTCTACGAAGCCCATTGCCGCTATAGCGACATCCAATTTATCTTCAGCGGACGCGAAACCATCCTCTGGGCTCAACTGGCTGCGATGAGCGAGCAGACGATGCCTTACGACGATGCCAAAGATGCCGCTCTTTGGAAATGCAACATATCGGATTTTACTCCCTTGCAACTTTCCGCAGGCCAGATGGCCGTATTTTTTCCACAGGACGCCCATGCGCCTTCGATCGACTGGGGCACATCCTGCGAAGTGGTGAAGGTGGTCGTAAAAGTGCAGGTGCAAATTTCATGAAGTGGATGCATTCGGACATGTGTGGACTGCTCAGCCGGCATCCCTTCGAGGGCGTTGATATTTGAAAACAGATCCCGGTTGGATTTTAGAAAAAGGTGCCGTGTCGAAGTTCCTTGAGAGCCTTGGCTTCGACACCCCCGTGATTAATTTTTTGGATGCCGCCGCGAGCAAGGTCGCCGGAGACGCCGCGCTCAAACGGACATTCCTCGAAATTGCCGACGCTTGGGTGGCTGGCTCCATCCCTGACGCTCCAGCGGGGACAGAGTCGGAAATCACCGCGCTCATCGCCGTCGCGGGGTATCCCAAAATGTTCGCCACCCATCGCGCCCGGGAAATACCAGATTCTATTTCGGTTGCGACCGCCCGGGATTTGCAGAGGTGGATCACGAGGCCGGAATCCGCCGGCGGGAAGTGGGAGTTCCGCCACTTGCGATGGCTCAGGAGCCACGTCCACCACATGCTGTTGGAGATCGGGAGGCTTCAGTTTATCGCCCTGCCGCTCGGTTCCCCCTACCGGGTTTTTCAGGCAAAATCCTCGATTCAAAAAATGATGGTTTTTTCAGAGGCCGGCCTCGAATGCACGTGCGACGGGTGGCTTGAAAAGTCGGGGGACGGCTTTATCACAAGCTATGTTTCGACACCCGAGGAACTGCGCGGCCATCCCGTGGATCCCGCATCCGGGCAGATCAGCCGAGAGACGGAGAGCCTCCCGGCCTGCGATTACGACCTGCGTCTCAGCAAGGAGTCGATAGCCCTGCATGTGCATATTCCTTCAGGGCAGCCTCTGACGCTTTCCGATTGCACAGACTCCTTCCAGCGTGCCGGGAATATTTACCAGCGTCACTTTCCCGAGCTCGACTGGCGGGCCTTCTGCTGCACTTCATGGCTCCTCGACCGCGAGCTCTGGCAGTGCCTCCCGCCACACTCGAATATCCAGAATTTCGGAAACCTTTTTTTCCCACTGGCCACTCCGGGGAACAACTGCGATCAACTGATCGAGCGCGTGCTGGAAGGCACCACCGACTGGCGAACGCTCACGCCAAAAACCTCGCTGCAAAAAGCGGTTCTCAAACACCTCCATGAGGGACACCGCTTCCGGACGACCAGCGGTTTTATCCTCCGAACGACTGAGCCTGAAACTGCGATAAACGCACGGGTGCACGATTAATGCGGTCAGCTTAACTCTCCTAATCTTTCAGAAAAAATGAAACTCCACTCCAACCCCATATTAAAAACTTTATGAAACTCGGCATCATTGGATTCGGCGGCAGGATGAACAGCATGGTGAACACCCTGCTCAAAGCAGAACCGCAGCTCACGGTTGTGGGCTTCGTGGACCCCGCCCCGGAGGCCGCTCTGGCACGCGTTCCGGAGAAAGATCGCGGGACGGTGGGAGTTTTTCAAACGATTGGAGAGATGGTCGAGGCCACGCGGCCGGACGCTTTGGCGATCGGTAGCCGCTGCGACAGCCATGCCCGCCTCGCGATCGAGGCATCCGCTTTCGGCCTGCCACTCTTTTTGGAAAAGCCGGTGGCGACGCGAATGGAAGATGCCCTGGCATTGGAGGAGGCATTCCAGAGCAACCCGTGCCCAGTGCTCGTGAGTTTTCCGCTGCGGGCCTCGCTGGTCTGCCAGCAGGCCAAGCAGCTGCTCGATTTAAAAACCGCAGGCGGCATCGAGCACCTGCTGGCTGTGAATTACGTCCCCTACGGAAAAAACTATTTCGACATGTGGTATCGGGACTATTCGGTCACCCAAGGTCTGTTCATCCAGAAAGCCACCCACGACTTCGACTACCTTGCCTTCCTGGCCGGCGCCCCGATCACGAGGGTCGCGGCCATGAGTTCCTGCGGGCGTGTCCATCAGGACGCCAGCCGCAAGTCGGAACCTCCGAATCCCGACGTGCAGTATTTCGAGGGCATCGGCTTTCCGGAAACCGGGATGAACGAGGACTCCTCGAGCGCGCTGCTGGAGTTTGCCAATGGGGCGAAGGGCGTTTACACACAGGTGTTTTTCTCCAAGCGCGGAGCCAAGCGGGGAGCGGTCGTCTCCGGCCTCCACGGCATGGTCGAGTTCGATTTTTATACCGGAGAAATCCGAGGCACCAGACACCGCGAACCGGTCAATACGCTCGTCACTATTGAAGGCAAGGAGGCGCACTTCGGTGGCGACGCGAGGTTGGCCGAAAACTTTTTGGCCATGGTGCGGGACGCCGCTCCCTCTCTGGCTCCTCTGCGCACGGGCCTGCAAAGCGTCTACGCCTGCCTGGCCGCCAAAGCCTCTGCGGAGCTCGGGCAATTCCTCGACGTCCGCCAGGTTATTCCGCTGGGCGCAAAAGCGACACATAACAGCCTTTGTCCATCCCTTCCGGCGAAGAACCCATGACAGGCAATGTTGCTAGCATAAAGAACCCAAAGACATAAACTGATAAAAAACTCTGCTATGTTGACACACGATTTAACTCACCCCGCTACTTTTAATCACAGGATTTGAAAACTGCAATTGTGACCGGCGGATCGAGCGGGATCGGACTTGGGATCATCAAAAACCTCAAATCCCAAGGCATTCAGGCCGTTTCGTGGGATATCCATGTGCTTAAAGAGGGAGGTTCCTTCATTCATTGTGATGTGACCAGCGAACACGCCGTTCAGCTGGCTGTGAAGGAAACCGTGGAAAGTTTCGGTGCTCCGACCATCCTGATCAACGGCTGCGGGCTTCAATTTATGTCGCCCATCGATGAGTTTCCGCTGGAGAAATGGAACCATCTGATTTCCGTGATGCTGACGGGAACCTTCCTCTGCTCCAAACATTTGATCCCCTTCATGAAGGCGGCCGGTTGGGGACGAATCATCAACATTTCAAGCATGCTTGGCAAGGGCGCAAGCCCCTTCAAGTGCGCTTATGTGGCGGCCAAGCATGGTGTTCTGGGACTCTCCAAGGTGATGGCTCTTGAGTTAGCCGGTGATGGCGTCACAGTGAATTCCATTTGCCCGGGATTTGTGGACACCCCACTCATGCGCGAGCAGATGGCCAGGCAGGCCGAGCTCAACAACATCAGCGAAGATCAGGTGGCGCAGGAAATCATGCTGAAGCCGGCCTGCATCAAGAAGTTTACCACGGTTGATCAGGTCGCCGGGATGGTTGATTATTTCCTGTCCGATGCCGCCTCAACCATCACGGGAGAGGCATTTTCGATATCCGGTGGCTGGGGCATGGGACAGTGAATATGAGGCGGAGGCCGGCGCTTTTGTATCTGAGTCCGGCGCTGATGGACTGGCTGCTGTTTTTTGTAGCCTTCGCAGTGTTCTATGGAGCAGGGGCCGGGGAGCTTGGCATCACCAAATGCGCCTTACTCGGCATTCTTTTTCAGGCTGCCTACATGACGAGCAGCTTTGTGTCCGGCCATTTTATCACCCATCGCAATGCGCGAAGGGTTTTGCTGTGGAGCACTCTGGTTTGCGGGATTTCCAGCGTGGGCATCCTGTGCTCGAGCGTGCTTGGCCTGCTGGCGGCCGGTCTCGTAGTCCTCGGGGCCTCCGCCGCTTGGTTCTTCAATGCATTTCTGGCGTTCATGCGTGGCGCAGCCTCGTTGGGCACGCTCAAATCCTCCGTCGCCTTCTACAACTTGTCATGGTGTTTGGGAGCGGCCATCGGCAACGTGACGGCTGGCTGGCTTTATCAATGGGGGGTGCCTTGGTTGGTCGTGGCAGTCGTTTTTGCCACGGGGACGATCCTCTTTCTGGTTGCTCGCAAACTTGAGGAGAACGGTCACACGGTTGAAGAGTCGGTGGAGTCCGGGACGAACGAGAAATACCCGCTCGCAAACCACTATATCCTCATCGGCTGGCTGATGATCTTTACCGTCACGTTGGTGCAGCGCCCACTTTTCACGTTTCTGCCGCCTCTGTTTGCGAAGGATCACATCAGCTCGCTCTGGGCCAGCCTGCCGCTTTTCATGCACATGGCGGTTATGGCGGTTTCCGCATTAGCCATGTGCAAATTCCGCGATTCCCTTTACCGGAGGATGCCATTCTTTTTCATCCAAGTCGGAGCGGTGGCCGCCCTGTGCGCCATGTGGTTCTGGCCGTCCTACTGGGTTTGCTTTTCCATGCTCTGCGCGTTGGGAATCTACGCCGGATTTGTTTTTTACTGCGCCATCTACTACGCCAGCAATTCAGGTCGCCGCTCCTTCAATAACGGCATCAATGAAGCCTTGTGCGGGCTGGGATCCATCGCCGGGATTGTGCTCGGCGATGCCTGGATGCGGCACTGGGGGTCACCGACCGACATGTATCTGGCTTGCGCCGCCGGCCTCGCGGCATCGGTCGTTGCTCAAATGACCATTGCCTTTGTGAAGCGGAAACCTGTGAAAAAGGCCTTGTTGGCGGGCGTTGATATTTGAAAGAGGATCCCGGTTGGATTTTTGAATAGGGCGCCTCGTCGAGGCCATTATTATGGAGCAAGATACAACTCATATCCGCATTTTTTGCGGCTTTTCATTAAACTTTATAAAATTACTTTTTGCAGAAAATCCGTTTTTCGGTAAATAAGTAAATATGACAGCTACGGTTCAGATGGGTTCCAGAGGAACATTGACACTCCCAAAAAAAATACGTGAAAAATTTGGTCTTGCTGGAGACAGCATCGTTTCAGTGGAGGACACGGAGGAAGGAATTCTTATTAGACCGGCCGCAGTTTTTCCGATGGAGATTTATTCAGAGGAACGCATCGCAGAGTTCGACGCGCAGAACAATGCCGCTATTGCCGACATCTTTAAAACCCAACCGGCTTAAAGAATGCCGATGAAAATCTTTTTGGATGCGAATATCATATTTTCCGCATCGCAACTTCAAAGCCCCTCGTGGCAACTCTTGGACCGTCTTTCAAAGAATGCGACTTTAATCACCCACACCGCTGTCTGGGATGAAGCCCAACGAAATCTCCTTCTTAAACGACCCGCATGGTCTGCTGGTTTGGATTATTGGCGCGAGCGCGTTAATCAATCTCAAATGATCGGCCCATGTCCCGATGCGGGTCTTCCGCCCAAGGACGCGCCAATCTTGGCCGCTGCAATAGCATCCAAAGCCGATCGACTTCTCACTGGTGACCTCAAACATTTTGGCCATCTTTATGGCCGAACTTTCCAAGGAGTCCTCATCGTGTCGCCCCGATTGCTTTCGGAGGAAATCGTCAATCTGGGATGGACCGCTGTTGATCAGGGCCTCATTTGATCGAATAAAAACGCAGTAAAATTTCGGGGGGTTATAATACAAACTCATTGTCGGATACTTGCGTCAATGAGACTCCAGCCACCCCATCCTGATATGGGTGTTGCCGGGAACTTCATCCAGAGAAAGATGAGAGTCGCAGCCGGGATCGTCCATCGAGAGTTGTCGGACGGCTCGGCATCCCACACGCGATCACCTGCTGGTTTTGAGATATGACCAGATGCTGTGAGTTGACCCGTGTCGAGAAGTGGATGAAGAAAGCTTGCATGAAAAAGCTCCTCCTGTTGCTGACCTTCTGTTTCAATCTCCTCCTTTCAGCAACGCAGGTCGTGAAGGATGGCCAGGCGACGGCGGAAATTGTTATCCCGAAAGACGCCAATCCGATAGTAAAGACCGCCGCCACGGAATTCCAGGGCATCATCGAAAAGATGTCGGGAGCGAAACTGGAAATCGTAGACGAGCCCAGTGGCGAGTTCCAAACCAAGGTGTGGTTCGGCGAGAACGAGATGACGCGGAAACTCGGGCTCGACCTGAAGGATGTCAAATTTGATGGATACAAAATCATCGTCAAGGGCGACAACATCATCGCAGCCGGGGTCGATATCGAATGGTATAAATATTACGGCTTGAGCGAGGACAACCTCTACAAGGTCTCTGACAAATGGTTAGCGCACACTGGTGGGCACAAGTGGCGCTCGCCGATGTTTATGGAGGGCCTCCGCAGCCAGTGCCGCGAAAAGGATGCATCCAAGAGCCTTGGGTTTCACGATGGCATTGATTCCACCGGCACCATTTTCGCCGCCTTCGCTTTGCTCGAGCAAGTCGGGTTCCGCTGGTATATGCCGTTCGCCGACATCGGGCAGGTCATACCCGAGAAGAAGGATATTGTCTTTGCCGATCAGGACATCAAGAGCGAGCCGGCGTTTCGCTACCGCAACTGGAGCCACTGGCGCGGCTGCCGCGATGAGGCCATGTGGTTCAAGTCGCTTGGCGCCGGGATGAGTGAATTCATATTCTTTTACCATGCCGCAGGCCGGATTCTTGACGGAAAAGAAGACCCCGAGTGTGCCGGCAAGGTCAATGGCAAGCCCGATTTCCACGCACCGAAGCTCTCCGGCGAAAAGTTCCGCTCAACGTTCCTGCAGTATCTGGAGTCCGCCAATACGTTCTATCCCAAAATGCTCCCGTATGTCAGCTTCAACCAACCCGATGGATGGAGCACGCTGGACGATGAGGATATCGCCAACGGATGGGACAAAGTGAAAGAGCGCGGCGAGTCCGGCCGCTACAGCGACTACGCTTGGGAGTTCAATAAGAACATGCTCGCGCGCTACAATGAGAAATATCCCGATAACAAACAGCGCAAAGCCTTCTACGCCTATTCCGGAACGGTAGGTGTTCCCTCCCAACTCAAAGGCCAGTTCATCCCGGACGATATGACCTGTGTTTTCTGCAACACAACGGCCTATGACCACCTGAATCCCGACTTTACCGGCATCATGAAGGAGTGGTTCCAGTGCGTGAAAGAGCCGGAGCAATTCATCTACTACGACTACCTTTACGACCGCGGCCCTCATCGCAATTATCCACCGACCCCGTATATCTTCACAGAAAACCTGAAGCAGCTTTTCAAAAACGTCACCCCCGACAAATGCCAGGGATTCCTGCTTGAATACGACAGTCCCGGCGACTCCGCGAGCTTGTCAAAAGAGGAAAACCACAATACCAACATCGGCTTCCCGGCGGAGACGCACCTCATGATGTATCTCTACTCCAAGCTGATGTGGAATCCGAAGCTGGATGTGGACAAGCTCCTCGCCGAATACTACACGCTCTACTACGGCCCCGCATCGGAAGAGATGAAGGCGCTGGATCAGTTCAGTGAGGAGATCTGGATGAGGAAAGCCCCGCGCCGCGTAACAGCCTCGGCAGGAAACATCAAGGAGGAGGATGTCACGAAGCTCTTCGACATACTCGGCAAGGCCCGCGCCAAGGTCCAACCGGACAGCATCTATGCGAAAAGGATCGACCGACTCGCCTACGAGATGGAGCCGCTCAAGAGGCTCTTTGCCAACCTCCAGCGCAAAGGACCAACCATCCAGGCCGGACGATTTGGCGAAAACGTAAAGTGCGATGGCGACCTTTCCAAAGACTTCTGGAATAATGTGCCCTTCATCCCGCTCAAGGACATGTATACAGGTGCCAAGCCGAGCGACAGTTCCACTTCCGTTGGGTTCCGAGCCACGCCGAGCGCCCTCTATATCGCCATCACGTGCCGCGAGCCAAAAATGGACCGCCTCCATGACCGCACAAAAACCCGCGACAACTCGGGCGTTCTGGCCGATGATTTCGTAGAAATTCGCTTGGAAACTCCAAACGGACGCATGCCTGTCATCAACATCAACCCCGCTGGCGCGATATTCGACCAAGACGCCACGGACCCGAATGTTGCCAACCTGCCGGAATTTTACAGCGTGAGCGACTATGCCGTAAAGACATATCCCGACAAGTGGTGCATCGAGATCAAGATCGACTACGCTTCACTCGGAGCGCTTATGCCTACCGCCTCGGCGCCGTGGGGAGTGCAGATCTCGCACCAACGACTCGCCGGAGACAAACCCGAGTTCTACCAACTTTCGCCAACAGGCAAGGCCTTCAACAAAGGCTTCGAAATGATGGCCAACATCACGACGAACAAACGATAGCGAAACAATACAATGTTAGCAGCATTCACATTGCACTTAAAATTCGAAGGCGCAATCATATGAAACAAGTAAAGGAAGTCAGAGTATTCGACATCGAAAAACGCATCCGTCTTGGAATATGGGGTCTCGGACGGGGAATGAGTTTCTACAAGACCTGCAAATACCTCAACATCGACGTGGTAGCAGGCTGCGACTACAACCCGCACATGCGTGACAGCTTCCTCAGTCAAAACCCCGGAGCATTCGCCACTGCGGATGCGGATGAGTTCCTGAAGCAGGACTTTGACGCGGTGCTGCTTGCCACTTTCTGCCCATCCCACGCCCTTGACGCCATCAAATGCCTCCAGGCAGGAAAGCACGTGCTTTCCGAAGTGGTATCGTTTTTCACAATGGCCGAGGGCGTCAAGTTGGTTGAAGAAGTCGAAAAGCGGAAGCTGGTTTATAATCTGGCGGAAAACTATCCTTTCACCGCCGCAAACATGTGGCTGGCGAACCGGTGGAAGGAAGGCTTGTTTGGCGAACTCATGTATGCCGAATACGAATATGTCCACGAACTCCTCAGCCCCTCCTACACCTATACTGATGGAATTCCGGTAAAACCCGGGCACACGGTCCATAATTGGCGGAGCTGGATGAACTACCATCATTACTGCACCCACTCGCTCGGACCGGTCATGGTCATCACCGGCACGCGTCCGACAATGGTCGAGACGTTCCCGGTCCGGCACCAGCTTGCCGGATATCTGGGCAAAAACGGCGAAGGCATGGGCACAATGGCCCCGTCTCTCATCAGCATGAGCAACGGCGGCGTGGTCCGCAACCTCATGGGCGCCGGCACGAACGATACCCACAATCAGCGCATATGGGGGACTCGCGGCGCTTTTGAAAAAGGCGATGACGGCCTGCGCCTGCGCCTCGGCGCTTCCGGCAGTTCACCCAAAATGCAGGTTAATCCGACTTGGGAAGGGTTGGGCGAATTAGCGGCAACAACCGGCCATGGGGGCGGCGACTTCTGGACGCTCTATTACTTCGCCCGTGAGATTTTTACCGGAGAAAAGGGGCCTTTTGACATCTACGGCGGTTGCGACGTCACCATCCCTGGCATCCAGGCTCTGCGAAGTTCGCTCGAAGGAGGCAAGCCCATGGAAGTTCCCGATTTCCGCAAGAAGGCTGACCGGGACCGCTACCGTTCCGATGATTGGCAATTAGAGCGCTACGATGTCAAACGCGGCGTCTTCGGCGGGGCCAAGCTCAACAAAAAGGCCGCCAACTTCAGCACCACCATGAATGATCTGATTTCATCCTCACTCACATATCGTGCCTATGCCGATTGGAAGAAGGTGCAGTCCGCCATGACCCATCCGGAAGAATTTCAGACCATAGCAAAAAAGCTGCATGACAGCTATGACAAGCTGTTGGCGACCTATAAAGAGGCCCGCTCTATTGTGAATGCCTACCCGAAATCGGACGGTGCTGGGGTGCTTTCTCAAATGCTGGCACTTGGGGAGGAAAAGAAAGCGCTCTCCCCAGACTTCCTGCCTACACTGAAAAAAGAAATTGCATCCCTCGAGAAGAAGTTCGGGGAGGGAACCGCCTCTCTCCAGAAATTCACGGCTTCAGAACTGCTGCCGGAAAATACACGTATTGAAGCTGTCAACTATCCAGACAGTAAAATCGCGTTTTCGCCTTTACCGCTTACCTCATTGACGTCTGAGCTTGAAATCAATGATATCCGTTCGAGATATTCTGGAAAAACAAATCAGGACGGTCTGATTTATGCGCGTGTTTTCTTCACCTCTAAAAAGGGAGGTGCCGCAAAGCTCCGCGTCAGCGCGGACGGCCCAATCAAGGTTTTCGTTCATGGAAAGGAGGTTGCCTGCGATCCCAAAGCCACTAACCCTATTCACGGCCAGCCCATTACCGTTCCGGTCATCTGGAAGAAGGGCAAGAACGAAATCGTCATCGCCATGCGCACCCAAAGCGGCAGTGCCTGGGGCTTCATTGCTAAAACCCTCATGTGAAAGTAATGGAACTTTTTTTAACGTCGGCCGCTGTGCTTGCCGTGGACTTCACATCTTCTGCCGTCGATCGCCTGCTGGTTTTGAGATATGACCAGATGCTGTGAGTTGACCCATGTCGAGAAGTGGATGAAGAAGGCTTGCGTGAAAAAACTCCTCCTGCTGCTGACCTTCTGTTTCACTCTCCCCCTGTCGGCAACGCAAGTTGTGAAGGACGGTCAGGCGAAGGCCGAAATCGTCATCCCGAAGGATGCCAATTCAATAGTAAAGACCGCCGCTACGGAATTTCAGGGCATCATCGAAAAGATGTCGGGCGCGAAGCTCGACATCGTTGACGAGCCGACCGGCAAGTTCCAGACCAAGATCTGGTTCGGCGAGAACGAGATGACCAAAAAGCTCGGATTGAACCTCAAGGATGTCAAATACGACGGATATAAGATCATCGTCAAGGGCGACGACATCATCGCGGCTGGAGTCGATGTCGAATGGTATAAATACTACGGTTTCAACGATGACAGCCTCTGGCAGGGCCAAGACAAATGGCTGAAGCACACCGGCGGGCACAAATGGCGCGGGGCTCAGATCATGGAGCCCCTCCTCAAACACTGCCGCGAAAAGGATGCGTCAAGGAGCCTGGGTTTTCACGATGCCATGGATTCCACTGGCACGATTTTCGCCTCCTACGCACTGCTCGAACAACTCGGATTCCGCTGGTATATGCCGTTCGCCGACATCGGCCAGGTCATCCCCGAGAAGAAGAATGTTGCCTTTGCCAAGCAGAACATCAAGAGCGAGCCAGCATTCCGCTACCGCAACTGGAGTCACTGGCGCGGCTGCCGCGATGAGTCCATGTGGTTCAAGTCGATGGGTTGCGGGATGAGCGAACTCATCTTCTTTTATCATGCCGCGGGCCGGATCCTCGACGGCAAAGAGGACCCCGAGTGTGCCGGCAGGGTCAACGGCAAAACTGATTTCAAGGTGCCGAAGCTCTCCGGCGAAAAGTTTCGCTCAACATTCCTGCAGTTTCTGGAATGCGTTAATACCTACTATCCGAAAATGCTACCGTATGTCAGCTTCAACCAACCGGATGGATGGAGCACGATGGACGACGAGGACATCGCAAACGGATGGGACAAGCTGAAAGAGCGCGGCAATGACGGGCGCTACAGCGACTACACTTGGGATTTCAATAGGAACATGCTCGAGCGCTATAACCAGAAAAATCCCGGCAACAAACAGCGCAAAGCCTTTTACGCCTATGCCGGCACGGTCGGCGTTCCCTCCCAGCTCGAAGGCCAGTTCATACCCGACGATATGACCTGCGTCTTCTGCAACACAACGGCTTATGACCATCTGGAGCCACAGTTTACCGGCATCATGAAAGAGTGGTTCCAATGCGTCAAGGAGCCGGAACAATTCATCTATTACGACTATCTTTACGACCGCGGCTGCACCCGGAATTATCCACCGACCCCGTATATCTTCACAGAAAACCTGAAGCAGCTTTTCAAAAATGTCACACCTGAAAAATGCCTGGGATTCCTGCTTGAATACGACTCTCCCAGCGACGCGGCGGGTTTGGCGAAAAAGGAAAACCGCAACACCAACATAGGCGGTCCGGCACAGACGCACCTCATGATGTATCTCTACTCGAGGCTGATGTGGAATCCAAAGGTAGATGTGGACAAACTGCTCGCGGAATACTACACGCTCTACTATGGGCCCGCCGCGAAAGAGATGAAGGCGCTGGATCAGTTCGGCGAGGAAATCTGGATGAGGAAATCCCCGCGTCGCGTAACGGCATCCTCTGGAAACATCAAAGCGGAGGATGTCACGAAGCTCTTCGACATGCTCGACAAGGCCCGCGCGAAGGTCCAACCGGACAGCATCTACGCAAAAAGACTCGACCGCCTCGCCTACGAGATGGCGCCGCTCAAGAGGCTCTTTACCAACCTCCAGCGCAAAGGGCCGACCATCGGGGCCGGACGCATTGCCGAAAACATCAAGTGCGACGGCGACCTTTCCAAGGACTTCTGGAAGAACGTGCCCTTCATCCCGCTCAAGGATATGTATACAAGCGGCAAGCCGACCGAGGGCTCCACATCCGTTGGATTCCGAGCGACGCCGAGCGCCCTCTATATCGCCATCGAGTGCCGCGAGCCGAAAATGGGGGATTTGCATGCCGGGACAAAGGAACGTGATAACTCCGGCATCTTGGCCGACGATTTCGTGGAAATCCGTCTGGAGACTCCGAACGGACGCATGCCAGTCATCAACATCAACCCCGCTGGCGCGATATTGGACCAAGACGCCACGGACCCGAATGTCGCAAACCTCCCAGAGTTCTACAGCGTGAGCGACTATGCCGTGAAGACGTATCCCGACAAGTGGTGCATTGAGATAAAGATAGACTACGCATCGATCGAGGCACTGATCCCTACCGCCTCGGCGCCGTGGGGCATGCAGATCTCGCACCAGCGTCTCGCCGGAGACAAGCCGGAGTTCTACCAACTTTCGCCAACAGGCCAGGCCTTCAACAAGGGCTTCGAAATGATGGCCAACATCACGACCAACAAACAATAGAAGAGATCATATTATGAAAAAACCATCCATTATGTGCATCGGCGCTCATGCCGACGATATCGAGTTCAGCGCCGGGGGCACCTGCCTGAAGTATTTAGACAGGGGATATGCATTTGATTATGTGATGTCGACAAACAACATGTCCGGACAGTTTCACATTGTCGAAAAGGACCTGACCGTCACCCGCAAGGAAGGTGAGCCGACAATCATGGAGCCGATCCGCAAGCGCGAGGCAGCGGCCGGAGCAGCCATACTGCAAACGGTTCCGATTCACCTCGACCATCCGCAACGCCATTACACCGGCCCCGAGCTGCAGAGGGTCCAGGAAGGCTATGGAGTCCCGATCCCGAAGGGCGCCACGCTCGGTCGCCCCCCCATCATGGTTTCCTATGACGATCAGGAATCCGTGGACCGAGTGAAAAATCTGATCCTCGAACACTCCCCGGAAGCGGTTTTGACTCAGAACCTCATATCGGAATCGCCAGAGCATTACGCCACCGCCATGCTTCTCCTCCGGGGATACAGAAAAGCGGTCAAGGCCGGATACTCTGGCCCATTGCTTTTCTGGAATGAGTTCTGCGAGAGCACAGAGCTCGACAGGTCGTTTTTACTCTGGGATTCCTTCATCGACATCTCCGGATTGCGGGAGAGGCAGTTTGAGTTCATCCGCGCCCACATCACGATGGTGCCTTTTCCGGAAAGAATGGATTACCTCGACTTTACAGCAGAGACTGGGGTGAAGGACGCCGAGTTGTTCAAGTTCGCAAGCCCGATTCGTGATTTCAAGCCGACTGGTGATTTCACGAATGAGCTCATGAAAAACCTCAAGGCCAGTGGTGCGCGATAACAGCGGATTCGTGAGCAGTCCATCGTAGAAGGCGGAGGCTGGTAACACCCCAAACTCACATCGATTGGCAATAGAGAAGACGACAAATGGGACTCATGCTTACATTGCTGACAGGTATGGTATGGGGGGCAATTGGCGTAGTGCTCAGCCTGGCTGTTCGCAAGCGAATAAAAGTCCTTCCCTTCATGGCCGCAGCCAACGCGCTGGCCAGCGTGGCGGCCTGGATGTTTCTTGTAAAATGGGGCCCCCTGCTGGCGGGTCGCGTGGAACACCCTCTGTCTCTCGTCCTCCTCCTGACTATGGCTGGCATTGCGGCAACTATCGGCATGCTTTTCCTGCTGAAGGCCATGGACGCTGGAGCCGCTGCGTGGACTGTTGGGCAGTCGGCGATGGTGATTCTCTTCTTGGCGGGGGTGCTCTTTTGGGGGGAGCCCTTGCGCATGGGCGGTGCATGCGGGCTTGCCGCGATCTTGGCCAGCCTCTTGGCCTTTGCCGGCGCCCGCCCTTCAGACACTGGCGGCGGGATGGCACCGAACCGGCGCTGGCTGATGCAGGCCCTCCTTGCCCTGGTTTTCCTCGGGGCCCAGCAAACACTCTCCAGTATCCCTTCCTCCTGGGAGGGATGGAAAGATTCCGCCGAGCTGCGGGGGCCGCTGATCCTCACTGCAGGAGCTCTGCCCTTGCTCTTTCTGGTGATCCGTCGGCGCCTTTGGCCCGAGCGCAGCGCCTGGTGGCTGGCCGGGCTGTATGCGGGGTTGGGAATCGCGGGAAACCTTCTGCTCTTCGCAGCCATGGACTCCCTGCGCACCGAAGGCCGGTTGGCCTTGGTCTTTCCCCTGGCGCTTGGGACCTGCATTGTTTTAGTCGCCCTCTGCGATATCGTGGTCTGGAAACGCCGCCCCTGCCGGTTTGCTTGGACCGGTATCGCCCTCGGCATGCTCGGGGTGATTCTGCTGGCGCTGTAAAGTGATTGCCTTGATCTCCTGCCTAATCGTGAACGAGGTTCGCATCGTTTTTCCACTCCTTGCAGTGACATGAGGCTGTTCTTTCTGATTCTTGTTGTTTCATTGGGGATGCTTAATGGCTTTGCCGCGAACAGAAAAGCTATCACATTGACCGGCGCTGGCATCGACAAGAAAAATCCAGAGAAGTTCATCGAGGAGGCTGAGGCCGTTGGTTTTGATGAGCTGATTACCGAGTCCCTCGATCCGGTTTTTCTGAAGCGAGTCGTCGAAGCTGGGGCAAGGCATCACATCAAGATCTTCTCCTGCCTCTCCCCGAGGGCTGAATTTGGAGCTTTCTGGAGTAAGCGCTACCCGGAACGTCCAGTCCCGTGGCAGGTCATGACCAATGAGCAGGAGGCCGCACGGACCTTTATCGCGGCTGGGAAAAACAAATACATCATCCCCTATCAGTTTGGAGGCGAACCCCAGATGAGAAACGAGGTCTTGGATACAAAGATCATCTGCTTGAGCCATCGAGAAGCCATCGAGCTCTTCAAGCCGCTGATTGATGGGATCGTCTCTGTGCCTGGAATGGATGGAGTGGCATTTGATGGCTTCGGCTTCCAGAACTACCATCGCTGCCACTGCGAGGGCTGCGAGAAACTACTGGCAGAATTCCGATCCAAAAACCCGGCGATGCCAAAAGAGGAGGCCGAGACAACGTTCTTCCGCGGCGTCTTGGTTGAGACGATCAACGCGCTCGCCGACTACGCCCGCTCGAAGAACCCGGAGATCAAAACAAGCATCCACCTCTGGCCTGTCTTCGCTCCCGATCCCTTGTATGGAAACCGCCTGAATGTGGATGTTTGCGGGCAGACCGCCGCCTGGTTTTCCCTATGGCCGGAAACGAAAATCGCCGAATACAGCCGGATCATTTCAAAAAATGCCAATGACTTCTATCCGCGTCCGACAGGCTTTGGCATGATAGGATACTACGACCTCCCGGGGAAATTTCCGGTCAAGGATGCCGCCCGGGTGGACATGGAACTCCGGACGATGATTGCGGGCGGCTGCCGTGGGATTATGGTTTGCGATGCGGAACATGTCATTCGCAACAAAGACATCTCTGCCGTCTTCAAAAAACATTTCGGCCACCCCGCCCGCTGAATCTTATGGGAAAAAACAACTTCGCTGATGCCAACAATCGCACTGAGCCGAATAAAATTCCACGCCTCCCGTTGTCCCGCTTGATGATTGGAACGGTGCAGTTCGGACTCGACTACGGCATCGCCAATCATTCGGGAGTTCCAGACTTCATGGAGATTTGCGCCATGCTGGAAGAGGCCGCCTCGGCAGGAATCAATTGTCTGGATACGGCAGCGGGCTATGGGAGCAGTGAGGAGATTATCGGACGCGCGCTCGCGGAAACAGGTTTAAAGGATTTCTTTTTCGTGGTGACGAAGGTCGGGGAAAAAATTCCTGCCAGGTTGTCGCTCACAGAAGCGCGGAAGTCGATCTGCGAAAGCGTCGAGAACTCGCTCCGGCGCCTGCAAGCCGACTCGCTGCCGCTGGTGATGCTACACCGCGACGGGAACCCGGCTCATCTGGAAGCCCTGATATCTTGCCGCGAGAGAGGACTGATCGAGCGCTGCGGCGTCTCACTCATGCATCCCGACAACGCGCTGCATTTCCTTTCAAACCCCGCCCTGGATGCCATTCAGGTCCCAGCGAACGTCATTGACAACCGCTTTCGCGAAATCATCTCAACCGCACACGCCCGCAGCGTGCTGACATTTTCGCGGAGCACCTACCTGCAAGGATTGCTGCTCATGGACGATTCCTCGACGCCAGCGCATCTCCGTCAGATCACACCCGACCGTGAATTCTTTTGCCGCATGGCTCGGGAGCTTTCCCTTTCGCTCCCCGCGCTACTTCTCCAGGCAATGCTCTCCAGGAGTGAACTGGACAGCCTCGTTGTCGGCATGGAGACGCGCAAGCAACTCCAGGAAAACATCGCGATCCTCCAGTCGCCACCGCTCCCCGCCGAGATTCTTAAAAAAATCGGCGCATTTGCACCAACGGTTCCAGACTGGCTCATGGATCCCGCCCAATGGCGTCTGAATGAATTCCGCATTCCTGCTCGACGAGACCCGCAACGCTGATCCCCTCTCCTCTCAGATTTTTCGGATCAGAAGATCTTCAAGATTTCAAGCCTGGCATTGTTGTCATAAAGTTTAACCAGTCGAGGGAACCGGCTCATTTTTATTTTGTCATATTTTGTTTTTTTAATGGACAAATAAACATTTTATCACATATTGAAGAACCAATGAAATCAGAGCCCCATCAAAAAAGGCAAAATGGAGCGGCGCGAGCCCGGGCTATCCGGGCGCAACTGACAGAGTCTGCATCGATTTCCATCACGGAAATGGCGGAGAAGTTGGGCGTGAGCGAAATGACAATTCGCCGGGATCTTGCGGATTTGGAGAAGAGCGCAGACGTGCGCCGAACACATGGCGGAGCCGTGATCGCGGAGCGAATGGCTTTTGAGTTTAACTATCTCAGTCGGCAACGGGCCAACCTGAACGAGAAAAAAGCCATCGCCATCGAGGCCAGGAAACTCGTTCAGCCAGGTCAACGCCTCATTCTCGACACCGGCACGACCACACTGCAGCTGGCAGCCCTCCTCAAGGACTGCCCCGACCTGACCGTCATCACTCCCAGCTTGGCGGTGGCCTCCGAGCTTCAATTTTCAGAAAACATCAGCGTGGTTCTTCTTGGTGGTGTTTTGCACCGGGGCAGCCCGGACCTGACCGGCCCGGTGACAGAGCATTGTTTGGAGCTGTTTTCCGCTGACTGGGTTTTCCAAGGAGCAGAAGCCTTGGGCGACGATGGCAGCATTTACAATGTCGACCTGCAACTTGCTCAGGTTGATAAACTCATGCGGAAAAAAGCAACAAAGAGCTGCCTCTTGGCAGACAGCTCAAAGATGGGAAACACCGCCCTTGCCAAGACCGGGACGCTCTCGGACTTCGATGTTTTCATAACGAACCAATCGGCCCCTGCGGCCTATCTGGCCAAAGCCCGCAAATTGGCACGTCAAGTCATCATTGCACAGTAACAATACTCTATAGAACAACCACTAAACATAAAAATACATGAACACCGCACAAGACCAAACAGCTCCCTTTAACACATTGGAGTGGGGAAAAACCGATCTCAACCTCTGCCCTAACATGGTCACACCATCGCCCGGGCCGAAGTCCAAGGCGCTGCACGACCGATGCACCAAGCACTTCAAGGGGCTCAGCAGTCAAGTCAAACTATTCCCCGTAAGCTTCGAGTCCGGAAAGGCCTGCGTGCTGCGCGATGTGGATGGAAATGATTACATTGACTTTTCCTCGGGTATCTATGTGACCACGCTCGGGCATTGCCACCCGAAGATCAGCGAAGGTGTTGCAAAAGCGGCACACACGCTCATGAATGCCCATGATTTCACCACGCCGGTGAAAACCGAACTCATGGAAAAACTGGCCGAGGTTCTTCCAGGTGATCTCAATGGCTTCCAGCTCTATGATTCCGGAACGACAGCCGTCGAGGCCGGCATGAGGGTGCTCCGCGCGGCCACCGGAAAGAGTGAAATGCTGTCCTGCTTCTACGACTACCATGGCAAGTCCTACGGCGCCGTTTCACTCGGGCACATCCGCTCGCACGTCTACGGCCGCGTTCGCGCTCCAGGCGCCCACATGGTGCCTCGCCCCGACCTCTATCGCCCGATGTGGTCAAAACCCGATGGCAGCATCGACACCGATGCCTACCTCGCCTTCTACGACCAATATCTGGACAAGGCCACCGTGGGTGATGTCGCCGGGTTCGTCCTCGAACCAATCCAAGGCTGGGGTGGATCGGTGATTCCACCAGATGATTTCTTCCCCAAGCTGCGCAAGTTCTGTGATGATCGCGGGCTTTTGATGATGATTGACGAGGTCCTCACAAGCTGGGGCCGAACAGGAAAGTGGCTCTGCATGGAGCATTGGGGCGTTGTGCCGGACATCGTTACCATCGGCAAAGGATTTGGCAATGGCTTCCCGGTGACGTGCGTGGCCGTAAGAGACAAATACAAAGAAAGCTTCGAGGCTATCTCCGCTTCCAGCAGCTACGGAGGCAATCCGATGGCCTGCGCGGCGGCGCTCATATCTACCAGGGTGATCGAAGAGGAAAACCTCCTCGCTTGGGCCGAGCACCTCGGGCGCGTGGCCTTGGAGCGGATGCAAGGCATGAAGGAGCGGCACTCGATTATCGGAGATGTGCGAGCCAAGGGCTGCCTCATGGGTATCGAACTGGTGAAGGACCGGACGACCAAAGAACCGTTCGATAAAGCCGGAACCCTTGTTTATCAAAAAGCTTTTGCCAAGGGCCTTGCCTGGATTCCCGCAGGTCACATTCTGCGCATGAGCCCGCCAATCGTCATGGATGAGAAAACCCTCTTGAAGGGCCTCGACATGATCGAAGACGCCATCGCGGAAACTTCCAAAGAACTGGGCTACTCGAAATGAAGTCCGGCTTTGATTTCTCCCCGGCCAGCTTTGTCCCATTCCGGGACAAAGCCGCTGTGGAAAGGGTGCGCGCCATACCGCGCGCCAAATTGACCGAGCATCCCAACCCCGATTTCCGTATCCGCATTTTGCCCGATGCCGAGATGGAGCCGTTGTGGATCGCCGATATGTTCGAGCGCATTCGCCGCTCCTCCGAGGCGGGAGAACGGTTTGTGATGATTGCGCCGAACCCTTGGCCCTCCTACGACAAGGTGGCGCGCTTGATCAACGAGCACCGCATTTCCTGCCACCATTTGCACACGTTCAACATGGACGAATACGCCAACGAGCATGGTGACATCGCCCCGGAGTCGTGGGCTTTTGGATTTGGCCATGCCTTCAAGAAATTCTTCTACGCGAATATCGATGCGGATTTGCGTCCGCCCGAGAACCAAATTCACGGCCTCAGCAACGAAAACATCGCCCACTACGGGAAAATGCTCGCCGATCTCGGTGGAGCGGATATCTGCTACTCGGGACCCGGCTGGACCGGGCACCTGGCATTCATCGAACCCGACGCCCCCGAATTTGCGGCGGCTTCCTTCGAGGAGTGGAAAAAAATGGGACCCCGTGTTTGCACGCTGAGCCCCTTCACGATCGCGCAGAACTCGCTGCATGGATGCTTCGGCGCCAGCGGCGACCTCACGGCCGTGCCGCCCAAGGCGGCAACGATCGGCCCCGCCGAGGTGGTGGGTGCCAAGCACAGAATCGACCAGCACGGCATCACCGTGGGCGGGGGCTTTCATTCCTGGCAACGCCTCACATCGCGCCTTGTTCTCCACGGCCCAGTGACACCACTCGTTCCAGAATCCCTTTTGCAGACCCTGCGAACCGATGTGTGGGTCTCGGAGAGTATCGCCCAGGATATCGAAGTGCACTGGGACTTGGGATATTAAACGAAGCCCCGGAATGAAAATCCGTTTCCGAAATGCCGTTCTATTATGTTCGGCCATTTTGGGGAGCACTCCACAAGGGCTGAGCATTTTCACGACGAATTTCACGAATAAACACGAATAATACCGAGAACGGATTTTTGATCCGCCTAGGGAAAGGCAACTCTGGCGGGACGAGGCAGGATCTACAGGAGGATCATGAGATTATTGGAGGTAATGTTGTAGCGGCGTCTCTATGAGCGCCGGAGTCGTTAACCATCGGCGGTCATAGACCGCCGCTACAGTAGTCCAAAAGTATTCAGCTTTTGGTATAACTCATCCTCTGTGGTCTCCGTGGTTAATTCTGCTGAATGGGGTTTAAGGTTCTGAAACCACCGAGCCGATGAAGAATTTACCGGAAGGTTCTTCCGCAGATCCACTAAAGAGACCAAAAAGCATCAGTGCATCATCAAACTTGCTCACAGGAACCGACAGGGTAAATGCCTTGCCGCTGACTAAATTCAACGGGTTTCCATTGAGCAGAAAGGTATAATTGATGGTGTCGCCCTCGGTTATCCACTCGACGCGAAGCTTGTAATTTTGCTCATTCTCAATCGCAGAAACTTCTGCGGTTTTGAGATTACCAAAACGTAGCGCCATGGGACTTTTGCCGACTTCCATAACCAAGCCCAAGAAACGCTCGGTATCGGGGAGATAGAAAGGTTTGCTGTTGTCAGTTGGTCTTTCACCTTTCATCAGGCCGAACTGAAAGGAGCCCTCCAGTATACGGAATTGGATCTCAAAAGAACCTTTCGGTGGCTGGGTTTCTGGAAATGGCCCAATGCGTATCCGAACAGGGAGATTTTTATCACCGGGTGTAACGTATAAAGCGCGTTCCATTTCTGGAAATGGATTCACCGGGGTCGTGCCACTATCAACCGTTCCACCGGCAATCATATTGGAAATAACAACAAGGTTGCCATTTTGTCCGTAAGGAAGAGCTGTCGGAGGTTTATCGAGTGGGAGTTTACTCCATTCCTCGACCACATCGCCTGCATGAGCTGCAGAATGAAACAAGGCACACAGCCCAAGAAGGGGGAGAATGGGATTTTTCAGACAGGATGTTATGGATTTCATGTTTTTTCGTATATATTTTGTGTTAAGAGAATTATATTATTTTTGAGGCTGCTTTTAAGGTTCTGAAACCACCGAGCCAATGAAGAATTTCCCTGAGGGCTCTTCCGCAGATCCACTAAAGAGGCCAAAAAGCATCATCGCATCATCAAACTTGCTGACAGGAACCGACAGAGTAAAATCCTTGCCGCTTACTAAATTCAACGGGTTTCCATTGAGCAGAAAAGTATAATTCATGGTGTCGCCCTCGGTTGTCCACTCGACGCGAAGCTTGTAATTTTGTTCATTCTCGATCGCAGAAACTTCTGCGGTTTTGAGATTACCAAGACGTGGCGCCGTGGGGTTTTTGCCAACCTCCATAACCAAGCCCAGGAAATGCTCATTATCAGTAAGATAAAAAGGTTTACTATTGTCAGTTGGTCTTAGAGATTTCATCAGACCGAACTGAAAAGAGCCCTCCACAAGACGGAATTGGATCTCAAAAGAACCTTTAGGTGGCTGGGTTTCTGGAAATGGCCCCATGCGTATCCGAACAGCCTGATTTTTTTCACCGGGCGTAACGTATAAAGCCCGTTCGATTTCTGGAAATGGATTCACCGGGGTCGTGCTACTATCAACCGTTCCACCGGCAATCATATTGGAAATAACAATCAGGTTGCCATTGTGCCCGTAAGGAATAGCAGTCGGAGGTTTATCGAGGGGGAGTTTACTCCATCCCTCGACCACATCACCTGCATGGGCCGCAGAATGGAATAGGGCACACAGCCCAAGAAGGGGGAGAATGGGTTTTTTCAGGGAGGATGTCACGGATTTCATGTTTTTGGTGTATCTATTTTGGTTTTAAAAGCATTATAGGGCGGTTTGAAAATTTCGAGATTATAGATTGCCCGGTGCCGCGAAACGCGGTTTTTCAAAAAGCAACGGTTGGCAAATTTACATTCTCATTAGCAGGAGTCTGAAATCTCATAGGTTTTCTG
>Ga0209085_1000139_pt1 | contig 55398 bp, 70 predicted proteins | sample C_131016_EF_Meta_FD_187310 | JGI IMG/M metagenome (GOLD analysis project Ga0209085, IMG submission 187310) | Freshwater microbial communities from Lake Croche, Canada to study carbon cycling - C_131016_EF_MetaG (SPAdes) (version 2) | ecosystem: Environmental > Aquatic > Freshwater > Lake... | reverse complement strand
GGTAAGCACCACGAAAAAGTATTAGAAGCACTAGAAGTGCGTAAGCGTAATGTACCTAACCGAGGTGGGTATAACACACCTGGCTCTATGAATAAGAAAAAAACAGGTTATGTTAGCAAGGGTAAGAAGCGATAATGGCTAATAAACACATTACTAACCCATGCTATTTTGTAGGGACTGTGGATGAGAGTGACCATCCATTTTGGACATATCCAGACTCTAACAAAATGACTACACTTTGCCCTGCCTGTAATAACCCTGTTGCTATTAACAAGAGCAGTAGAACATTACGAAAGCATAACGGAGTTAGCATCCCTCCCGAACAGAGAGATTTAATTCATAGTTTTGAGTAGTGCATAATAAAATAGACCAGAAACTACCGCCCCTCTCCTAATCGGGAACGGGTGGTTTTTTCTTGTCCAAAGTATACCCTCTCCTCCTTCAGACCCCTAGGCCCAGCTGGGGAGAAGGTTTTGTATAAAAAAATCCTATTAGTTTTAATTAAATTTTTGTAATCTAATCATTATTACAACTTATGCATCTTTAGCATCTTTGAAAAATAGCTGGCGGCCGTAGGAAAAAGTGGCATAAGAAAAACCCCCTAGTTTTGATTAACTAGGGGGCTTTCTATTTAATTATTGTTTAGGTATTTCACAGAAGTCCGTACTGCAATACTTTTCACCGATAGCATCGGCTGCCATTCCTGCATAGACATCAGTGAAGTCAATAGGTAGCAATTTCATTGTGTAGTCTAGATACTCATCAGCAGTTATTTGCGTATACGGCATTTGTGGGTAAGTCTCGTTTCCCATAGGTAAGAAAGAAACGGTTTTGAGTTGCCCATCAAAAAGGTGAAGGACTGTACCAACATCTTTAGTTTCGGTGTCCTTATTAAAGGATACCGTAACTGATACCGAGTTGTCTGACCAATGGCGTTGAGCCATAGAAGCAAGAGCAACTTTTTCATAAATAGAGACATCTTTCTCACTACGAGAGGCATCTGATTCTACTGGGAAGAAAACTACGCTAGTAGTCTTTGGAGACTCACTAGCAGGTTCAACCCGATATCCTGCAAAAGTAAAGAGAGGAAGCATAGGGTCATCATTAGCAAAACGAATAGAACGCAAGAAGTGCTTACCACCTGGAGTCCAATGCACACCAGGAGATTCTCCAGCAAGAATAGATACTGTTCCTGATGGCTTTACTGTTGTAGTCTTGATTGACTCACGAATACCTAACCATTCCGAATAGATACCGTCATAACGAGTAACGGTGTCGTACCCACTATCCATCCAGTTACGCAAGGCAGGTAAGCCGTTCTTATCAGCAAAGTTAGCAATACCAGACATTGACGTACCAATACGGCGGTTACGTTGCATAATAGCGTTGGTTTCTTCCCAGTGAGTTGGGAGAAGCGTAACAGTCTTAGCGTATAGGTAGGCAAACTTAAGAGTTCGCTTGTAATCCTCTAATGATTCATGGCGGTTAAGGTAAGTTTCAACCAAAGTACAGCACTCAAATGACTCAAGGCTTTGTTCAGCACATGGGTTATACCCAGATGCTCTCCAGTCTTTGTTGTTTGGTGGGTCAATGAGGCGACCATACTGCCTAGTGACATCCATCCAAATAACTCCTGGCTCACCGTTTAGAGCAATTCCCTCAATGATGTTTGACAAGTCATCCCCAACAGAGATGCCAACAGAGTTGTTAGACATCCATCCCCAGCCTGGTGCTTTAGGGTCATAGGAGTTTCTTTCTGGGAATACATCACTATTCTTTAGATTGAGGAAGTTTTCATCATCCAAACGACCCATTAGCAACTCAGCAGAACGGCGAACGTTACCACTAACTACACACACGCCAATAAGGTTACCAATGTCAGCAATATCTACTCTAGTTAATAGAGAACCTTCTCTATCTTTAAACATTCTGATAATGTACTGATGCAGAGCCTTCAATGGATCAGGGCCCGCTGCCGTACCACCAAACGTTTTAATAGGTTCTCCCGCTTCACGAATCTCACTATAGTCAAAACTAAGGGTTGGCTGGTCGTGGCGTAGGTATGAGTTAATCAAAGCCGAGGTAGATTCAACCCAGCCCTCACGAGTATCAGGGATTACATACTCGGTGATAGTTTGTGTTGGCGCGTAAATGGTGAACTCTTTGTCTGCACCCTTGTCGTCAAAGCCCACACCTACACCTAGCATTGAGGCTTCCATTAGGAATGCAAATGGCTTGGCTGGGTTGTGCTTAGTCATTGACTCGGTAGACACGAATGAGCAGTTTTGGAGAGCAGCCGAGTTCTTTTGCTCGGTTACGATAGGTGTACCCATGACCCAAAGTCCACGACCTGGGGGTGTCCATTTAAGTTCAAACAAACGTTCGAACGCTTCCTTTGCTGAAGCCTGTGCTTTGTTCTCATTCCAAGGCAAACGGTTAGTCTTGCAATGGTCTTTTTGAATAGAATACATACCCTCGATTACACGACGGCAAACCTCTACCCAAGTCTCTTTTGTGCCATCAGGTTTCTTACGAGAATATGTCCTAAGAAACGTAATTTCACCCACAGCGTTACCGCCAGCGTCTTGATATCCCCAAGGGACTTTCTTACCTTCATACGTTGAAATGAAATCTTCCGTCAATTTAAATGACAGCATACCTATCCTTATTTGTGAGTGATTTACTAAAGTGGTGTTCCATAGTGGAACGGGAGTCTCTTATATTATAAGAGTTAGTCCTCGATAGACCTTCGAATAACATTTGTAGTGTCATCTTCAGACAACCCATTATTTGGTAATTGGGTTAAATCGCGAGCCTTTTCTCCAAAAATTTGACTAAGAACTCCGCCTCCATTTTTGGCTTCAACAGTCATCTTAATAAATGATGAAGTGTCCTGCAAGTCCTTAGCGTTTTTAACTAACTTAAGCAGTCTATCCATTTCTTGACCTGTGTTAGGGTCAGGATATCCGCCGTTTAATTCTTCAGAAAACCTTGCAAATGCTACACGTTGTGCCTGCATTTCAATAATAGCATTAAGCAGTGCAACTAACTGGTCTTTTGTTTTTACTTCTACTGGAAGATTAAATGCACAGTTATTTTGAGGTTTAAACGCAGGGCAATTTGATGCCACAAAACACGTATCACACATACGCAAACTGGTTGCATTTGACCGCATAAGTGGAACATCTTTAATAACATCATATCCACTTTCATCTTGCTCTACGATAGTTTTAATCTCTGTTGCAAACACAGGTAAGGTGACCATTTCGTTACTATCCCTATGTTCAAGTTTCCGCATGTTACCCCCCCTCTTATCATGTACAACGGGGGTAGTTTCCGCGTTTCCTGCACTATGCATTTCAGCACTGTTATAATATAACTGGCTTATGTCAAGTTCTGGGGTTTTACCTGTTATAAAGTCTTTAATTTCAGAAGTAAACTCATCATCGTCATCATCTTGTTCGGACATGAATGGATTATTTACCATATTAAATCTCTCCTCAAATTGGTCATAAGACCACAAGGCGAGTTTAGCCACCTCAACTGGGTCGTCTTGTACAATTTTATCAAAGTCCAAGCCTGCTTTCTCGTACACTGCTTTATATCTTGGGCGGGCTTGTTCTTTCATCTTTTTTGGATATCTAACTAATTTATTACCATCCCATACAATGGTCTCTCCACGCATCATAGGGGATAACCAAGACTGTGTAGTTGCTGACGCTACTTTAATTTGTCGCAAATTATCTGGCTTGGCACAGGCTAACGCATGAAACGTAGTTCCGTATTGATTAGATAATGACCTAGTTTTTGCTGATAATGACACATCAGACTCAATAAGGTCATAAGGAATTGCTACGTTTGTGTATTGTTGGCATAAATCCACAATTTCAGAGTAAGAACTATCGTCTCTAATAGTGGCCCAAAACTTTTCCTCTTCTGACCAAGCAGCTTCTCGCTGCGTGTAAAGAGCCCGCTTGGCTATCATTGGATGCGTTATTTCTGTAAATGAGGCAATCCTGTCCATATTATGGGCTAGAAAGTCTTCGTAGGCTACAGCAAACTCTTCCATTTCTACCTCAGTGAGAAACGTGCCATCTGGAATACCAGGATGTATGTGAATACTCATATAGGAAGGAAAATAGTTTTCTAGCATATACCGTTTATTTTTAGGCAATCCGCGTTTAGTAAGTCTCCAAAAAGATACACCTACGTGTTTAACACCCATTGTTTCCATAATTACACGATTACTAGGTACATCTGCACCCAGATAAATTAGTCTCACAACCTAGGGTCCTCATCATATATCCCCTGTTGACGGTCTAATTCTTCGTTAATTAAAGCCCAACTTTTAATACCTTCTCGACCATCTGGTCTAAATTCTGATCGAGTATATCTTGGATTAAGAAATACTAAAGTAGTAATGCCACGTTCAATTAATTGTTTAGCCAATTCTGTGTCTTCTGTAACCACGTAATCAATTTTGCCTTTGCTACGCAAAGTTTCAATAGTTAATAGCCGTGGGTTATCTAAAGGAGTATCAATAATTGCAACAATATCATCTAATTTTTTGCCTAAATTATTAGTTTTAAGCCAAATATCAGTACGTTCTGCGTCGTCGCAAATAAGAATGACACGGTTAGTCTCATTTAAAGATTTGTAAAGGGCTGCGCCTTCCATAATAATGGATTGATCGCGGTCTCTACGCATAATGCCGTCTACAAAAATTAAGACCGACATGAATCACACGAGTTTCCTGAGCCAGGGGAATACGTCACAGTGGGTAAAAGGGTATGGCATTTTTCACATAATTGCCATACTTCTTCATATTCATCTTCATATTGACCTGTCATTTTAATTGATCCAGCCCTGTCCCAGCCTCATTGTTGGCTAACCAACCACGGTGGTGCGCTTCATCTACCCAAATACGTTTGTGATGTTGCAGGATAGCCCCTGTATGTGCAAACATAGGTATTTCATTGCTATGCAATTTTGAACAAAATGTTAAATCTTCTGATAGCCATTTATTGCCACCAATAGGTCCATCTAAGAACCATGCCCAGTCACGCTGCTCTTCCCCAACCTCGTCACGAAGCTTCTGTAGGGCTGTACGGTGCATTAAAAGACAACCTGTACCTGCGGCAGCAATTTGAATTATTGAGTTCTCTGGGTAGTCATCCCAAGGCTGTAACCCTGTTTCAGCGTCCGCTTTAAAAATCAATGGGACTGGGCGTAAGCTTGGACCTTCCCACAAGGCTGCAAAATATAGACCTGCAACAACTGGTCGAACATATTGATCTGCAGTTTCAACTAATAATCTAAACGTATGTGGGGAAATACGTTCGTCTGCATCTAGCATAAGTAGCCAGTCATCCTTAGTATTATCAAGGAAATGCTTGACCATAATATTACGACTTTTAGCCAGTAATCCTAAGCCTTCAACGCAGAAAAAATCGCCTACACGTTTAGGCTCATCTCTAATAATCTGCATAATACTAAGGCCGAATTCGGTGTCAATTTCACCAGCGTGGCACCAGCCAATAGCTACAGTATCTTTCTGTTTCATTTTGTTCTCCAAGTAGTATCTGTTGTTGATCTAACCTATCACACTATGGTCGATAAGCCCGTCTAATAAGTGTGCTTGTATCAGGTAACTCTACACCATAAGTAGTAGTTGCAAAACGTGAGGCTGCTTCACTTGACATGTCGTGCAGAACTTTTAATGCAGGAACAACCCCGCTTTGTTTTCCTGCTTGCCAACGGTAATTTGAAAAATCCGCAAATCCTTGACCTGCTGGGCTAAATGCTGTATTTCGTGAAGTATGAATATCCTCAAACATAGCCGAGCCTTGTTGCACTGCAACAGCTAGCGCAGCTTCAGCATTGATTCGCATGGCATCATTGGCTGCATTCTTGATTTGATTATGCGCTGTTGTATATCTATTAACAATTTCAGCAGCTTTTACTTTGTCACGCTCTATTGCTGATGACCATTCTGGGTCAGTTGGGGGTTCCATAACGCTAGGTGGAACTACCCACGAGTTGTCAAGAACTGAATATGCTGCATATGGTTTTATTGCAGTAATGTCCGAATTGGTATTAACATAAAACGTAAGTTCGTATTCGCCTAAAAAATTATTAGTACGGGGGTGAAGTTCGTTTCTAAATCCTTGGTTAATCTCTGCTGAAATCTCTGAATCAGACCAACCTTTGTATTCTTGGTTAGATTGTCTAAATTGTGGATAATCTACAGATACTAAGCAATCAAGATCGGCTGGAGTTCTGTGAGCAGCCCAATTATACGAAACACCTGAACCTGCTAAATATACCTTTAACCATGCTGACGCTTCATTGTAACCAAGGGCTAAATGGTTATATAACAATGTAAGGATAGCGTCACGAACTGAAGGTAGTAGCACACCTTCACGAAATATTCGTGGGTCTAAATTACTTTTAGAATCACTGAAATAGGATGTTTCGCCTGGTTCAATATTAATTTCTTCGGCTTGGCTAGCAAGTGTCTCGTAATAATTCACAGACTATCCTGCTCTGGTTTTGCATTAATGTTAAATATTTTAGTTGGCTTTTCTTTTTGCTCAAGAAGCGGGCTTACTAATCCACATACTACATGTGCAGCAGAAAATCTACCAACAAGTAACCAACCAGCATCTTCACGACCTTTATCAAGCTCAACGCTAATTGACGCCATGCAGGAGCAAACTAGTTCTATGTACATGTGGTAATCACCCCTGTAATTTGGATTGTGTACTACTAGTCTACTACTTTAAGGCTATTTATATAGCCCCTTCTCAGCGTTAGACTTCTGCATATTAAAGGATTTTACTGGGCAAAAGTCACATAAATAGACTTTAGGGCCAGTTTTGCCCGCTTTTTCAAGACCTGCCTCTTTACGGTCAGCGTCAGTATCAGGTTTAAGTAGTTTTTTATCAGATTTATAGTCTGGGCACTGTCCTTTTGGGCGCAAATGTTCTGAAAAGCAAGACATAGCGTCTTCTGCAAATTGATTTTTAGTGGCATAAAAATTAGTTTGAAAGGCATCTAGGCCTTCAGAACCACCTTTAATCTGTTTAACAATTTCAGCTTGAATTTTTGGCACAGCCCAATATTTAAACGGAAACTTCATAAGAATACCAATGTGTTCAACAGGCTTTTGATGCTTAGATACTAGGATGTTTAGCAACGTATCGGTTGCTGGATCACCATCATAATCTGGCAATTCTTCAATTGTTTTGCAATTACGACATACCAATACACGAATCATAGGTTCGTCTTGATTAACTTTTGCACCTAAATCTATAGCGTTATTAAAGTCCATAACACTATTTTAGCATAAAGGTTTAATTATCCTCTTGTGGTGCGGGAGACGTTAAACTTTTCAGCCAGTTTATTTGCGCCTTCTGCTGTTACTGTTTGGCTCATAGGAGTACATTCTGCACATAAAGTGTCATCACGCGGTTTAAATATACCCCTGTCATGTCCTTTATTTGATTCAGCAAATACTGCAATCATATGTCCTGTTGAACTCCTACGTTGTCCTACAGGAGTTGCTGCTTGAACACCTGGAATAGGCTTGTCACAATTAATGCAAAAACCACCAACGTCTTTGCCAGCTTCGTTTTTTACACCTAAGTCACTAACAGCACCTTGTGGAGCTACATCATATTTACGTTGAGGACCAGTAGTTGTTCGTCCAGTTGTTTCTGATGCTTCTTTTGGTTTACTTTCTTTACCAATAGTACTTAACCAGTAATCGGATGCACTACCCTTTTCAAGAGCTGCTTTTTGAGTTGATTCAGCTTTGGAAGGTTTAAATTTTGCTCTACCTTTGGTTGGTTCATTAACAGTAGCAGTTCTAGTACGCTCTGGCTCTGGGTCAGGTATGTCCATATCACTTACAAATGTACCTGCTTCTGGGTCATCTGGACCAGTTCCTTTAAATTTAAGTTCTTTGGTAACCATTTTTTTAGGTTTAGATTTTTCAGATGGTGCACCTGTAATTTTTTGTTCTCTAGCAAGTCTTTCTGCGTTTTTTTGCGCAATTTCTGCTGTACGAGCTTTATGTCTTTCAAGATGGCTCATTCCTGCTTGAGGGTCTACGCTTTCAATAGTCTCTACAAGTTGAGATGCTTCTGCACGAGGTTTTGGGGTAGTTATTTTAGGGTCACCAGATACAGATGCTCTAGAAGCTGGCCTATCAGGACCAACAACAGGGGTAGGATTAGCTGTTACAGTTCTTTCACGAGCTGGATTCTCTGGAACATACTTTTTACCTTGTGGTGTGTAATACACCATAGCGCCTGTTTCAGAGTCTTTACGGTGTGACCATTGCGCACCAACATCAGGATCATCATACGTTGATCCTGCGCTATCCCAGGCTTCGCGAGAATCCCTAAGTGTGCGGGATAGTTTTCTACTACCCATTTTTATTTACCTGGGTTAACCTTTTGTGGGTCTTCAGAGTTAATAAATCCGTAATTCATGTATGGATGCAAACCAGCGCGGTTGGCTACAACAGACTGGTCACCCATGCCAGCAGCGACTGTTGTATTTGGGCGACGCTTTCGGTATTTTCCATCGGTTGATCCTTCATTTAGCTCTGCATTAGGCGAGCGGCGATATGGTACGGTCATTAGGACACCATTCCGTTCTTTACGTGTTTGTAAAACTTGCGATTACTACAATTTGCACAATATTGATTATGCAATGCATGGTACGGGTCTAAATTAAGACCGCACTCAATACAAGGCTTACTATTATTGTAGTACGTATTTTTCAATCTTTCTTGGGTAAATACGCCAACATCTGTACCACCAGCCATGCCGCTACCTGTAGAATCTGTCATTAAACCTGGGTCAATTGCCATGTTAAGCCATTAGTGATGTAACGCGATTTTCGCGCGTATTTGCGTTAGGTGCTGGAGTATTTAATGGTTTAGTAGGTATGTTAACTCCTGGAAAACGAGAAGTAGCGCTAGGCGTAGGTGCTGGGGTAGTTGGTCCTGGAGTTATACTTGCTGTAGGTGGAACACGCACTGTTGGTGGAGGAGGTAACACTGCTGGACCAACTGCTGGAGGCACGTACGGGGTAATGCCACGCACTGGTGGAACACGGTTTGGATTTGGCCCACGGTCTTGGGGAACTGTAGGACCGCGATCTTCGCGAGCGTTTGGTCGTTGACTTTCAGGCTCGTCTGCTCTGTTTTCTCGGTTATTTGGACTGTCTGGGTCACCACCACGTCCAGGTGTCATAGTAGTAGGTGTTGCGTCACCAAAGACACCTTTAACACGGTCTACTCCGTAAAAACGGTTCATAGCCTCACGACTTACTGGGTCAAGGCCAGATTTTTTGTAATGGGCTACGTTACCCTCAAACGTTTGGTTTGAGTTAAGCGTATCAATGTTAGATTGAGGAACATTAATACTAAGGTCGTAATTATTTTTTTTCCAGTCTGGGGTACTCATTAAATACCATATCCTAACGTGTTGCGGGATGAACTTTCGGCCTGTGTTGCTGGGTTAGGGGTGTCAACCCGCTCAGTAACAGGAACATTAAGGTTAACCATGTCATCAATACTGTATTCATGGTCTTCGTACCCAAACCTTGGTGGGAATAGCTGAATCTGTGGAAGATTGGGACGTACGTATTGTTGAATATCTTCACTTGACATAGTCAATACTGCCATAGCCTGGCTTAGATTCTGCTCTTGATTACTAGCAAAAGGGCCAATATAAGCTTGTGGAGGATACGCAGCTTCTGGTGGGGCAATCCAAGGACGATTGGAATATACGCCATTTGTTAAATTTGGCATTAAATATTCCTTCCTGAAAATCCTGTAATAAACCCACTGTTACGTGAAGGCTTATCCACATCAGTTGAGTCACCGTCTGGGCTAGGTGATGCTGTAACTGATTGTCGTGCAGGCATAGACGGCATTCCTAGGTCTACTGTGCTGTCACGCTCTGCATGGCGGACATCCCTAATACGTTGCTCATTAATTTTGTTGCTTGTGCCATGAATTTGAAACTCAACTACGACGTTTTCATTACGGCACATGCTGCAGTTAGCACACCCAACTTTTTCTGGATGAGTTTGAGCAGGGCATTGACGAACAGGTTTTCCTGCAATACGCTCGCCTCGTGAGGACAACATGTCATTTGCTGGGGACTCAATGACTGTATTCCAACCCTTAGCAGAGGCAGCCTCAGCCTGATCGCGAGTTTCAGTAGATGCACGTAACATCCAACCTTCTACTGAATTTGGGTCAAGATTAGGGTGGTTATGGGTAAACCCGTAACCTTTAGTCTTAGGCATGTCAGCATGGAACTTATTAGCCTGCTCAATGTAATCATCGCCCTCTTCAGGAGTTTTAATGTCCCCTGCTTCAAGATGACGAACCGTTGCTTCGGCAGGAGTATTACGTGCAAGAATTTTAAAAGCCCGAGCAGTATCGCTTTCGCCTTTATTCTCTGCAATTTGGAATAAGTTAGGACCGCCACCAGGCTTGTTAACCGCATAGCATGAGGTTCCGCCTTCGCTAGGCTTATGGTCAATACCTAAACCTTTAAATAGACAACCTTCTGCACAAGTATCTGCGGGGCGAGAAGTAGAAACAATAGGCTTGTCCATAGGACCTTTGCCTCTAGTTTTTGAGTTTCCACCAATTTTAATTTGCGTTTTAAATTTACCCATGATTATCTCCAGCTTGGACGCATATTTGACAGCTGAGAAACACGCTTTTCGTTTACATTGTATGGAGAATCACTACGTACATTAGGACCAGCTTTACCGTCATTTGGTAAATGTGGTGCTGGAACTAGTGTTTGATTTTCTACATAACGTGTTGTCATCCAAGTATTACCGTCAAACTTGGCTTTCATCTGGCGTTTAATACCACGCTCAGGGGACAACTCAGTTGGATAATAATAATCACTTGGGTCAATACGTTCACCACGATGAACGCCACGCTGATAACCGCGTTGACCAAGGCGAACCTTCATTTGGTTCAGAACTGTGTCTGAAGTACTAGAAGGTCGGCCTCGGTCATCACGACGGGAACGAATAGTCCCTAAATAGCCATCGGGGTACTCTGCAGATGGTACACGGCCCACTCCAAGACGCAGAAAATCTAGGTCACCACGAGCAACTGGCACACCGCCACCACCATAGGTGGTATTAGTGCCGTATAAACCGTTGGCGCCTAAGTTTTGGATATTTTGATGGGCTTGAGGCATATCCCAATTTTACAGGCGTATTACTTAATTGTTGACCTAAACTCATTACCAGCATAAACAGCCCAACCATCCATGATGTGAATGTTTTCAATAGTAAAATCGTTGGCTCCACTAAAGTCGCCTGCTTCTTTGTACCACAATAAACCTACACCCTGTTGCCAATTTTCATACTGTTCTACAGGACGTTCATCTGCTTTGATACCGCCAGCCACAGATGGAACTGCACCGTCTACACGACATAAGCTTCCTGGGCTGTATGCCACATTTTGAACCATTCCCTTGCGGGTGTCATGAGTTTTGTACATAAGTTCTTGGCGATGGCTGTGACCGTAAATAACGCTTTCCAAATGATTAGCATTTAAATAACGCGTAGCAGTAGCCCCATTAGAATTAGCTTTTGTACCGTGACGAGCAATTAAACGGTCATTAATATAAAACTTGTCTGCTGGGTATCCATCAATCATTTCTACCCGTAAATCTTCAAAACGAAGTAAGTGTTGAAGGCTATTTACTGCATCCTCTGAACCTACTTGCTTCATACGGGAAGCCGCCATAGCTTGAAAGTTCATGTATTTATTAATACGGCAATCGTGATTACCCTCAATAAAAATAACACGAGAATGAGGGGCTAATGCACGTTGAGATGCTAGGAAAGAGTGTCCTGCTGTCAATGTTTCGTTAATAGTGTTGTAAAAAGAATTTTCTTGGGCATACTTACCAAACATTGGAAGGTCAATAGTATCTCCCAAGTTAATAACCATATCTACGCCATGCTCTTCTTCAGCCATAGCAAGCACTTGCATAGCAATATCAATAGCATGGACATCGTGAAATGGGTCTAAAGTTCCGTCTTCATAACGGCGAAATCCAATTTGTGCGTCTGGAAGAACAACGGCTAATTTCCAACCAGTTGGTTTCTTTTTTACTTTTGCTTTAGTTGTTTTAGGTAATGTAGCAAGAGTGGCTTGCGTTAAATTTGTTGATTCTCCAATTTCTGGTTCAAGTAAGGCAGCTTGTATAATTTCTAAAAAAGTTAATTTGTTTGACATTTGCAGTCTCCTCGCATATGCGACTTAAATGTAGTGGATTTAAAAGGTAAGTCTTCTACTTCAATAGTTAAAGAACGATAAATACTAGCAACATTTACGGGTTTCTTTTTCATAAGAAGTTCAAACCCGTCTTGTTCTGCTTTTCCTTGCTGCGCTAACCACGCTCCAAATGAACATTTAGAGTCTGCAGCGTTTAGGTGTTTATTAATAATATCAATAAGCATAACGTCTCCTTGTCGTATGTTTGATTCTTTAGCATAACATACCACAAGTTTTAGAAACGACAAAACCCCGACTAAATTTAGTCGGGGCTTGTCTAAAGTCCGCCATAGTGCATGGAAGTGTATTTAAGCGTGGTCAGACATTCCTGCAAGGAAATTAGGAGCGCTGCGATTTGTTGCTGCACTGAACAATCTGCCATTAGCTAATGTAGGACCAGCTTCTGGAGCAACGTGTGCTTCAAAGCCAACCTGTACACCATAAGTTGCTCCACCACGTTCTCTTGGAGCATATCTGCGAATGCCAATTGGCTGTGCGTACGGGTCACCTGAAGCGGTGTTTTTACGAGGCATACCTTTGGTATTTTTTGAAGGAGCCGCGGAAGCATTTACAGGGGTAGCGCTGCTTGGTGCTGAACCAGGCATAGGAGCTAAAGTTTTAGCCATTAAAACCTCTTTAGAGTTGAATAGGAATTCCTTATTCAAGTTTAGATACGAAACCTTGTATTGTCAGTCTGAAGTAATTACAAAAACAATGGCTGAAATAGTGCCATCATGGGACTCAATACTGGCAAAACCTGGGATGCACTTTAGGTCTAAACCTCTTGGTGCTGTATATCCACGGGCAATAGCAATTGCCTTAACAGCTTGATTTACGGCTCCAGCGCCTACGGCACGAAGTTTACAAGTGTGATTTTCATAAATACTGTGGGCAATGGCTGCAGCCACAGATTGTGGGTTAGACCCAGCGCTAACCTTAAGAACTTGCTCTTCTGGTGTTTCTGACATTTTATACCTCGTATAGTAGAACGGTTATTTTATCTATTATGAGGCATAATATATACAAAATCAGGGTGAAGTTACCTTGTCATAAACTTCTTTTTCGTATTCAAAATCATGCTTATTACGAGCAATACGGGCTAATCCGTAAGAATCAGCAGCGTTATCGTTGTTAAATTCCACATTCCATTTTTTGTATACTTGAAGAAGAATTTGGTTTTTATCTACTCGGCCTTTGCCAGTAATGTATTTCTTTAAACTAGTGGGTGGGACGATTAATGGATACCGAGCTTCTGGAAATTGAGGGCTGTAAATCTCTCTGAGGGCTAGCTTAACAGCGCCTCCCAATTCACCTAACATGTTAGCCATTTGACTACCAAACGCATAGCCTTCTATAGCCGTAGCAGTTACTTTAAAATGATTAGTAAAACTGTGAACAATAAACTGAGCTTGAGCCAGCCTTTCCACCCCTGTACCATCTAGCTTCCATACTTCTGTGTAGTAATTATCTTCATTGTCAATAGCAGTTAATGCAAAACCAGAATAAGACTGGTCAATACCAACGGCTACTGCACTTTTTAAATTGGAGTTTCCCCAAATTTTTGGATTAGGCATTATTTTTTATGAACTTCTTTAATATGTGCAATAAGGTCAATAACTTCAACAAAATGACTATCACAATAAGCACATTGATGATTTATTGTCATGTTGTAAACTTACTGGCTCTGTTAGTAAAACCTGAAGATGTACGACGAGTTATCTCACGGCTAAGAAACGCACAATCACGCTCTACGTTAGTATGCATCATTTCAATACCTTTACGATAATCATGTGCTTGTGTATGGGCTTGCATAAGTTTAGAAATGTTAGGGTCAGCCATAATTTTAGCTTTAATTGCAGACACTGTCATTTTAGGCTGTGCATGCTCTTCCATTGCTGCTGCCTCTGCGTAATCTAATCGTTTTTTAGCGTTACTTTCATCAATTTGAGCGCAAGCTTGTTGAGCGGCTACAAATGATAAAAACGCATTGTACTCTTGAAACAATCGCATGACACCTAAGTCATCTAAGTCTGTAATATCGTGTGGCATTATTGGATTAATACCTTTAAACTCGGATTCCATAGTAAATCCTTGAGCAACTAAAGTATCAATAGTACGCTGGCTTTCCTCAGCACGTAATTTAATTGACATTTAAAATCCTTCGCATTTTTGGCAAGTACCTGATGGACTTATGTTACATGTTGGTGGTGTCTGGTTCTTAATTGACTCCATAATCATAGCAGCAGCTTCAAATAAAGGTGCGATACCAAAATCACTTTTTGGAACTACAAATTCTTTAATTTGCTGATCTACCTTAGATTCGTAAATAAATACGGCTTCAGTAGGAAAATTATTTGAGTCCATAAGTTCAAGCAACTTCATGTATACCTGAGCCTGTAAAAGATGTGTATGAAATGGTGATTTAAGGGCTTTCCAAACTGATTTAAAGTTTTCCCCATGCTCTTGCCACATAACGCGGTCTTCCCAAGCAACAGTACCTTCTCCAACAGATTTAATCTCAAGAAGTAAATCGTTACCAAACCCTTTAAGCCAACCATCTGCGTGACCTGACATTCCGTATTGGCTACTGTAAACAGATACTTCTCTGTACTTTAATTTTTTAACAGAGGCATTACAAGATTCGCATTCAGTAGGGCTTACTGCATAAAATGTGTGTTGGCAATTAAAACATGACCATTTACCATATAAATGCCCCATATTCCAAAACCATGTTTGCCAACGGTCATGAATACGGTGACCTTCATCAAAAGTTAAATACTGCTTCATAGAAGCGCGATATTTAGGTGGTGCTGGGATAGCACCTTGTAAATGAAAATACTCAGCACGATGACACCAATCAAATTTAACCATAGCTGACGGATGAATAACATCAGTAGCACGACTAGCATCACGAGGCTGTGCTAATAACCAGCGTTCAACAGAACCCAGTACTCGTGTTTCTTTTTTACCAATGTCTACTAATTTTTTAAGTGTTCCGCTAGGAATAGGCTGGTGGGTCATTATGTTTTCGGTTTCCCTTTTCTTTACGCCAATCAGGATAATGACTGCATGAATGCCAGTCATATTTAGTAACATTTTTACTACATTTTGGACACATAAGCCAACCCTTTGTAGGAATTAACCTTTCTTTAGTAGGTACACTAGCACACTTGTGTGTCTCTCCACGCCACCACACACTACAGTCAGGACATTTAAACGGCTCGTATGTCATTAGTTTTTTTTAACCCATTCTTCTAAAGTTTTGCCATGACGTTCAGCTTTACGCCGTAACGCATTACGTTCTCTGTGGCTTAACCCACCCCAAATACCATACTGTTCGTTCATATTTTCAGAGTACATTAAACACTCTTTACGAACAGGACATTCAGGTTTGCCATCTCTACCGAAACACACGCCTTTTGATTTGTCCGCAATAGTTTTGTAAAGTTCTTTCTCGCGTGGAGGAAACCACAATTCTGTGTTCATTCCCTTGCACTTGGCATCCGCTCGCCAGTTCTCTACATCTAATGGGTCTCGCACTTACACTCCTGGAGCTTTTGGCGTAGCTCCAGGAAATCGTTTTCATCTAGCATGACGTAATTTTCGCCATTAACATGAAATCCAAGGACAGGCATCCGACCATCAAGAATTGCTTCTTTAACAATCTTTTCTAGAACTACTGCTTTGACAGTAACCTGTTGTTTGCCTGTCCACTTATGTTCAATAAGTAGGTCTTGAGAACGAACATCACCTTTACGGCTCCAAAAGGCTCCGCTAGCAGCAACGGTAGAACCATTGACAACTTTGGCTAGTCTGTTCTCATGCTTCTTAGACTGAATTTGGCCTTCAGACCGCATCAGCCACCTCATAAGTAGCGCCTTCTTCTGGGCGTACGACACGTCGTACATCCTTATCAAGCGCCTCTCTGAGGTCAACCTCTTCCCTAATAGATTTTACCACAGCATCTCCACCTTGCCACTTTCGGTCACCATACGAATAGTATGCACCAGCACGGGTAATAATTTTGTAAATAATACCTAGGGCTACAATTTCTTTAGCAAAGTCAAACTCTCCAGCAAAACATTCACCATCAGCAAAGTAAAAATCTACGTAGGCTACTTGTGCAGGTGGGGCTGATTTGTTTTTCATAGTACGTACCTTGATAGTTTGACCTACCTTATGCTTTTCTTGGCCTACGCCAGATTCAATCCATTCATCGCGTTTGACCTCAAGACGAGTAAAGAATGCGTAGTTCTTAGCCTCTCCACCTGGCGTAGTACGAGGGTCACCATACATAACGCCAATCTTCATGCGGTACTGATTAATAATTAAACCAATGAAAGGTCGCTCGTATTCTACTAAGGAACGACGTGAGGCTTTACCTACCTTGCGGAAAAACTTACCTGTTAGTAATGCTCCACGACCAACAGTTGCTTCATCCATGTTTTTATCATCTTCAGCCATAGGAACTAAGGCTGGTAGAGAATCAATAACAACGCAGTCAATAGCCTTAGACTCTACAAGTTCAATTACTGCTTCATAGGCTTCTTCCATAACGTTAGTAGCTACTACATATACTCGGTTAAGGTCTACACCACACATCTCTGCGTACTGCGGTACCCAAGTTTCTGCGGCTACCCATACGGTGGTGAACTCTGGGTCTCGTTCTTGATTAGCAGCAACAGTCTTAAGCGCAAGTGCTGTCTTGCCATTAGAAGCTTCGCCTACAATTTCATGCCATTGGTTGACAGGGAAGCCTCCACCGAGAATCATGTCTACTGCAAGTGAGCCTGTAGTCATACGACCTAATACGTTGTCTTTAATGTCTGCTCCAAGAACAATCATCTCTGAGCCAAATTTTTTATTAAGTTTTGCAATTGCTTTAGCGAGGTCTGCATCCATTAGATATGTCCTATAATTCCTTGTGGGTTAAAATTGTTAGCCGTAGTTGATTGACGTGCGGGTATAGCTGGTCCTGAAGCAGCAGCCCCTTGAACACCTGTTCCTAGTCCACTACCTGATTGTATTATGGGATAGCCACAATCATAGCAACGAGCCTTAGCTTCAGGGGCTAAGGCACTGGAACCGTAGTTACCGCTACCACAACCTGGGCAACGTGACGCTGAAGCGCTCTGAGGGGGCCTCTGAGCCTGTTGTGGGGGCATCTGAGGTTGGGGTACAGGGTTGTATGGTCCAGGCATGTTAGGGGTGCTAGGGGGCGTAGGTGAGGGTCTTCCAGAAGGCGCTGGAGTGCTTAATTTATCTGCCCACCAATTGTTACTCATAAAAATCTCCATCTGTATACATTCCTGGGTTAACAAGAATACCAAGTTCCAAAGCGGCAGCAAACGCTGGGACAAGTACAGAAGCCGATACCTTGGTATACAACTCAGCCATTGTATGCATGTCACTTTCTAAAGAAAATTCATCATCTACTAAATCATTATCTCTAAGAATATTAGTAAGAGTCTTAGATAAAATTTCACCATTAAAAGCAGCCATCATTTCAATAAATGGTTTATAAGGAATAACCTGTAGTAAACGCTCAAGGCTTTCACGACGTTCAAACTCGTCACCTTCTGGACTTACAGGGGAAAACCCTGCTGAGTCAGCATATTTGTTGGGATTTTCAATTCCAAGATCATATAAAAACCAACGGTACAACGTAGTGGCAGGTATGTCCTGTGTCTCAACGTAGTACTCAGGCTCATTTTTTTTCCAAAACTTCCAACTCACTTAGCTTCACCCCACCTATCTACAACTGTAATGTCTGCTACCAAAGGTACTTTTAATAAATTAATACCTTCCATTGCTGTACGAATTGCTTCTACAGTCTCCTCAACTTTATCAATAGGAGTTAATGTAACCAATTCGTCATGCACTGTGAGAAGAAGTTTAGCACCCTTTGGCAATAATTTGTATGCCCGAACCATAGCAAGCTTAATAATGTCAGCAGCAGAACCTTGAATGCGTGTGTTAAAGGCTTGACGTTCTGCAGCAGACCGTGAATATGGATCACGAGATACAATTTCTGGTAAGTAACGCTTACGACCCAAAATAGTAGTTACAAATGGGGGAGTGTTAATCTTAGTAGCACCAATAACTTTAATTCTGTATGAACTAACTGCTGAAAACTCAGCACCAAATCTAGATAATAAATCACGGGCTTCAGGTACTGAACACCCAATAGACCTAGCAATTTTATCTGCGCCTACACCATATGCCATAGCAAGTACAAGAGTCTTGCCAGCCTTACGGTCTACACCCATAGTATTACCTACAGTTGTATAAATGTCGGAGCCATCAAGATAATTTTGAGTCATAATTGGGTCTTCTGACAATGAAGCAATGACACGAGGTTCAATCTGAGAGTAATCAGCAACTACGAGTTTGTATCCTTCGGGGGCAAAGAAAAGGTTTCTGATTGCCTTTCCGTGTACTGTATGAGGTGCAGGGACATTTTGAAGATTGGGGTTACGACTGCTAAAACGACCAGTCTCAGCGCCGTGTTGTACAAAGTCACAATGGATGCGACCGTTGATAAGAAGTGATTCTTTATGTTCACGTTTTTCTTTACCTCCTGTAGTTCGCACTACTTCTCCACCTAAATATGGAACTACGTAAGTGGTGCTTAATTTATTAAGATCAGAGTATGTAAGCAAGGCATCTACCAATGGGTCTTCTAAACGGTATGCCTCAAGAGTTTCAGCAGATACTGAATAGTCTGTGTACTCGGGGTTGTTACCTTGATCTACACGTTTTTGTCCTGCTGTAGTCAACGTCTTAGCTTTAAGCCCACGACACCCTTCGGATTTAGGGCCGTACAATAGAAACTGCTTCTCTTGATTAGAGTTAATATTAAAAGGCTTACCAGCAATAGCAAAGATGTTAGCGCGAGCTGTTTCAATGTCCTCACGCAGTTGAGCATCTAACATCTGAAGTGACTCTACGTCAATAGGTGCGCCCTCAAGTTTCATAGCGCACAATACCCCTAGCACTTCCATCTCAAGGCTCATAATTTTTTCTAACCCATTGTCTGAAATACGTGGGGCAAGTGCTTTCCACAATAGAAACGTGTATTTAGCATCAAGATATGCATACTTAGCCACTTCGGCAAAAGAATATTTTTCTACTTCTTTACCTACACCTTTGACCATCTCATAGCCAAACTCACGCTTAAGACAAGCGTCAAGGCCACACTTATTCTTATTGCGATTGTCAGTAATAAATGATGCAATCATGGTGTCAAAATAAGGACCAGTAGGAACTTCACCACCGTAGTACTTAGCAATAGAAGTCAGATCAAAAATTAAGTTGTGACCTATAGTTAAAATGTCTGAGTTAAACATTAAAGGGCGTAAAGCCTCAAAAACTTGAGCAGGGTATAGCTGTGCAGGCGGTGTGCCAAACTTTTTAGAAGCTTTTTTCTTGTCGCGAGAATAATCACTAGGGCGAGCAGTAAGCCCAGCCTCTACACGCTTCTCGCCTTGACCTGTAAGTGGAAATATTTCTTCTAAGAAATCTCCATTAGGGTGACCCATAGGGATAACATCACAACGACCATGTGTTGCCAGAGTAATCCACAACACTTCGTTAATAGGAGTAAGTCCACGAAAGTCTCCTACGGTTTCAACGTCGTAGGCAAAAGCATCTTGCTTTAAGTAATGTGCGACCGTTTCATTCAGTTGGTCAACTGTAGTAATGATATTCATTTCAGGCCCCTTAAAGAGCTACCAGCGGTGAGCAAGGGGGGTTCTCACCGCTGGTAGCAGTCTGTGTTATTTAGGAATTGCGAAGGCTTTCAGCAATTTCAAGCATCTCTGCATACGGTGTCTCACGAATAACTTCTTGAGTGTATACCTCAGTGCTTGAAGCAATTGCTTCTGCATCTTCCTGATTAATTCCCCAGTCCTCATCAAGATCACGAGTCTTAATAACGTTTAGGTGATAAGTAGTACCAGCTTTTTCGCCTGTACGACTCAACGCCCAATAGTTTTTAGTAAGTGGACCTTGCGGTGAACTGTTTGCTGCAAGCAAAGTACGGAATAACGGTGGGGTTGCAGTAAGGATTTGACGCTGTGGTCCACCCTCTGCACTAAAGTTGACAATAGTAAACCCGCGCTTATCATCTGGCTTGTGCTGTAAAACTGTGCACAATGGGCAATCCTGACCGCTTGGCTTTAGGCAAATGTATGATTTTTTGCCTGGCTTGTTGGTAAGGAAGTGCTGCTTGTATGTAGCAAACGGTCCGTTTTCATCAACGAACTTAATGACCTGCAAAACTTCTGAAGCTTTGAAATCAATTGGAAACATACCCGATGGGGTAGTCATTTTTTCAGCGGCATCCCAGCCTGACTGAACTGCACCGCTGGTTGCTTGAGCAGGGCGGGCGTTTACATCGAAGTCTGCACCGAAATTATCGGCAACTGAATACTTCTCATCTTCTAACGAACGATTAACTGGCATTGTTATTTCTCTTTTTCTGTGTTATTGGCATTAATGGAATTTTCTTGCTTTTTTATTTCTTCCCACATCGTAGCAAGTTCTTGAGGAACTTGCAAGTGGTCGGACCACTCTATTCTATCGAGTTCAAGTAGTCCATGCTGAGTGAATAACTCTACAGCAGCCTCAACCATAGCACGGCTGTATAACTTTCTCCCCTTTCGGGTATCTCCGTTTTTATCTACCACATCGGCTAACCGATACGGAGGTGTTGGTAAATACCCTAACATACCCCAAGTTCGGACCGTAACAATAGGCCGACCTAGAGCCTGTGCTAATGCGCCAAGTGTAAACATTTCTACATCTTGACCGTTTGGCAAAGTTTTTACGTAAGGACGAGCATCCCAAGTTTTTTCAACAACAACTTTTGGTTTTTCTTCCTTAACTATTTTTCGTTTACGTTTACTGCCTGGATAATACTCATCTATAGCAGAAAACATTTCGTCAATCAAATCACTCATGATTAACTCTTTGACATTACTAAAGCCCAGCCTATTTTTGCTGGAAACATTTTGTCAATATCTTCTTCAGTAACTGTACCTTCATAGTATGCAGCCATGATTGCTTCTTCATCAAGTACAGGAACCATAGTAACGCAGGATTCGTACAACCCTTTTTCTCTAAGTATATCTTCAGCAATACTCATGTCTAAAGATTTAGATACTTTGCGTTGTTGCATGACCCTACGAATGCCAGTAACTTCGTCATTAATTTCTATAACAATATGGCCTTGGTCATCTTCTTCACCAAGTTCTTTAATGCCATCACGTAATTTGTTTTTAATTTCATTTTGAATAGACGTAGTGCTATCCACACGATCTTTAAGCACAGCATTCTGGCGTACTAATTCTACAATATCAGCGATTTCCATGCTGCCCCTTTCTAGGTAGTATTACCCTAGCATATCCGACTGACGTTCCCGTGCATTCTTTAGATATGAGTATAAAGCATCAATGATGATGCTAGTAACAGTGACTCCGTCAATGCGGGCTTGTTCTTGGACAGCAGTCCAGAGTTCATCATCCACTCGTAGAGTGCGTGTAGGTGTTTTAGGTGCATTAGGCATATTTATATTATACCTGCCTGTACTGACAAATTTACAAGAAAACAGGTTTTAATTAAAAAGTTAGGTGCTCCTCAACGAGGCTTACCCATAGGGCAATCGCCCAGGTTTGCGTGTTGAGGAGCACCTTTTAACTTATCACAATTATTCTTGGTCACGCAAGCCAATAGTTATGAGCCACATTAATAATGTTAATAAAATGGCATATCCCACAACAGTTTTGGCTGAACCATCAAGCACACACCACGCTACAAACATGCCAAGCAATGTCCATAATTGGTTTAGTGTTTCAATAAATGCGTTAGCGAACCACTTAAGTAGTTTCATTATGGTTTCCTTATCAATAGGGAGGCTGTACCAGAGATAATTTGGGTCACAATGACTGCTGGTACGGCAGCCTGCTGTGCTTTCTTACGGGTAGCAGGTGTCATATCTGCACCTACATTAGAAAGAGCCTTTAAAGCTTTTCCTGGGTTTGTAAATACCGCTGACAATAACTCGGATGGGTTTTCAAAAAGTTGAAGCGCATCTGCCACTGCAGCGGTAAGCACTACACCATTTTCCAAAGTAATTGGTTGATCTGGAGGTAGCTCACTGTAGTCAATACCCGAAGCCATAAGCACATCAAATGGGATGGCCTCATCAGGGGTATACTGGTTTAACAATTCAGTTACCGTAGTAGGAGGCTCAGGTGTTACGTTTTGAGTAGGTTCAAGTATTGGTGTAGGCTCTGGCTCCAAAGGTGGTTCAACACTCGCAGTCGGTTCAGGCTCTGGAGTCTGTGTCTCTACTGGCGTTGGTACAACAATTTCAGGAGTCGGTTCTGGTGATGGTGTAAGTGTTTCTTCGGGTGTGGGTTCAGGAGTTGGTGATTCGCTTTGAATAGGTTCAGGTATTGGTGTTGGCTCTGGGTCCAAACTTGGCTCAATGCTTGGTACTGGCTCAGGCGTTGGTTCAAGTGTTGAGGTGTCTGAAGGTTCTGGGGTCGGTTCTACTGTCGGTGTGTCTGATGGTGACGGCTCTGGTGTTGGTGAGTCTGTCGGTGTGGGCGTTACTATTTCTGTGGGCTGCGGGAACGGCTCCGTAGACAACACTGTTGTAGGTACTAATTCCCATGTGTTGTCGTGCATCCACCACAACTGAAGCCATGCGCCCCCACCATTTTCGTAGTACCACAAATCAATAGCCATAGATACGCCAGCTTTAGCGGGTATGGACTCACTAACTGAACCGCCTCCGCCCTTGTCGTACCAGTCGTTAACAAGAAGTTTTCCGTCAATAGATAAACGTGCACCGTCATCTGCTTGAGGCATAAACTCTAAGTTTGAGTCAGTTGTTGGGGTTATGTATCCTGTGTAATGGACAATAAAATCCTCTGTTAACCCACATAAAGGAGACTCATCAAAGGAATGTGTGATGTCCTCTAATATCATGCTGCAAGTAGGTTGAGCGTCTGCGGGTAACTCAGGAGCATTATTTTGCCCTAAGACATCGTACACAGACACCAAAACTCCAGGTATAGGGCTGGTATCTGCTTGAACAACACTTAACGGAAAAACAAATGCAAATGCCAAAGCAGCAAAAATTTTAAAAGATTTCAATGCCAGTTCTCTCCTAAGGGCAATACATAAAGTTTACCCGAAGAAAGAATAATAATCTTGGCTTGCTCCCCGCCGTGGACTCGAACCACGAACATTTCGATTAACAGTCGAACGCTCTGCCATTGAGCTAGCAGGGATTAGTGCTAGACCTTGGAATCGAACCAAGCATGCTTGCGCGACGGATTTACAGTCCGCTGCCCCACCTTAGGGCATGTCTAGCCTTACGAGCCCCCTATCCGATTTGAACGGATGACATTCGCTTTACAAGAGCGACGCTCTACCACTGAGCTAAGGAGGCTGGTAGTTTAAATCCTACCATAGCGGACGTTAGACGTCCAGATACTTTCTATTCGTACACGGTGTCCGTGCTTAGGCGAATGAATAACCTTTCCATTACCTACATAAATTGCAACGTGGTAAACGTAACCATGCTTAGTAATAAAAAATACTAAGTCTCCTGGTTTTGCTTTTGAGGTAGCAACTCTTGTGGCAATACGGTATTGACCTTGTGCGGTTGATGGCAACTTAATGCCCTGTTGGTTATATACGTATTTTGTAAATCCAGAGCAATCAAAGCATCTGGGGTTATTTCCACCCCGACAGTACGGGGTTCCGATATATTGTTTAGCAATAGATACAGTTGATTTAACCGTAACTATTGTTTCGATTTTTGTCTGCATTTCATTAGCATTAGCCTGACCCTGGGCTGTGGGTAGCGATACAAGTAAACTTGTAAGAAGCGCCACGGCGGTGGTCAGACGTTTGGTTCTGTCTAACATACACTTCTACCCTAGCATAAAAAAAAGTAGGGTTCAAATAGACAAGGTGTATTACTTAAACTGAAGTTCCTTGAATAAATGACTTTAAAGAGCCTAATGTAAGGTCTACTCCGCCTTTATCATCAATGCCTTTACCATCCATAACAGCATCAGCAATGGAGTTTTTTTGTTGTAAGGCCTCGTGTTGACGTACTTCAATAGAACCTGAAACCAAAAAATCTTGGATTACAATGGTTTCCCATGTTGATGAGGCTCTTTTGATACGCCCATTACGCTGAGTAGCAAGTCCAGACGACCAAGGCATGTCGTAATTAATAAGTAAATTGGCAGCAGGCAAGTCAACACCATAACCACCAGCGTCACTACTGATAAGAATACGCACATCAGGATTAGTGTTAAATTCAAGTTTATTATGTTCTTTAGTTTTAGCATCCAACTGCCCTGTGTAAGTACGAGAACGTTCTAGTCCTAGTCTATCTTGAATCATATCTACCATATCTACATAAGTAGCAAAAATTACTACTTTGTTGTCTGGATTGATATCTAAAAAGTCAGTAACGTAAGTAATAAGCGCTTCTAATTTAGGTGAAGACGTGACGCCATCTAGTAATCCTTCTAGCAATAGCATGTTGGCATATTGAGAACCCGAGCCTCCAAGTTGTTCATACCTTTCACCGCTTAACTTAATTAATTCTGGGTGTGAGCAAAGCATTTTAAGGCACGTTACTTTAGACATAATTTTACCTCTTAACTCATCAGCTTGGTTTCCGCCTTGAGAGTTATATCCATAGTGAGACAATATGTTAAACGACCCACCAAACAAAGTTTGCGCATTGTCAAGCTCAAGAAGTAAATCGTCTACAATTTTTCTATATAGTTTTGCTGACTTACGATCAAAGTAAACTAGAATAGGGTCTTTATGAATTGAGTCTGGTAGATATGGTGCTACGTCTGGGTCTTTTTGTGACTTCCTAACGGAAGCTTCTTTCATTTTCGTATGTAACGTAGGTATGTTTCTATACCTATCAACACCGCCCCAAGTATTACGAACGATAAATGTTGAATCAAAAATATCAAAACGACCTAACACTCCTTGATCTACAAACTGCATAATTGAATACAGTTCTTCTGGTTTTCCATTTTCAATAGGTGTTCCTGTAAGAGCAAATTTATATGGCGCATTGCCAAGTCTCTTTACTTGCTTAGAACGTTTAGATTTAAAAGATTTAATAGCGGTGGCTTCATCTAATACAACAAATCCGCGAGGTAACTTACTAACTTGTGCCCAGTCATTAACTACTTGTTCGTAGTTCATGATTATGTAATCAACGCCAGAATTTACCCAGTCTTCCGCCTCTGCATATTGAGAAGCGCGTTGCTTAGGAGTGCCATCAATTACAAGTGCTTTAGATGTACCACCTGTAAATTTTTCAATAGCCCCAGCCCATTGATATTTAAGACTAGATAAACATACAACAATTCCTGGTTCATCAATTTCATTTTCCCCCATTAACCGTTCTATAGCAGCAATTGTAAGAACCGTTTTGCCGAGGCCGAGATCGTATGCAACAAGCATATTTCTACGCTCGCACATACGATCTACGGCTTCAACTTGATAGGGCAGTAGAGTCCCCGTAAACATTACTTTTTCTTAGTAACTTTGTTTACTTTTTCTTCTACTACAGAAGTTGCCTTAGAGATGGCTTCTTGTTCAATCTTTTTTTCAAAAGCTTGAACATCTGGATTAGCCTGTATATCTTTGGCTGCTTGAACAAGAGCATGCTGTAACTTCTTGTTACGTGATACAACTACGCCTGCAATAACAAGTACAAGTACTGCAAGAATGCTTAGTGCGATTACCATTTAGTTCTCCTTAATGAATGGATAAAGATACTCTAGCATAAAAAAAACCCAGGCTGCAACCTGGGCTTTTCTTATGTGTTTAATTATACAGCAAGGATTGCAGCAGGGTCTTGACCGCCACCGCGAACCCAACCTGGACCTTTTTGTAGTTCAAAATGTAAATGAGGACCAGTTACGTTTCCGTCTTCTGCGTGGCCTGGACGTCCTCCTGAAAGACCAATCTGTTGGCCTTTAGTTACTTTGTCACCAGCTTTAACGGTATTAGACATCAAGTGTGCATAAATGCACATTGTGCTTCTACCGTGATTGATAATTACAGAATGCTTGCCAAAAGCTGCACCCCAAGTACCAATTCCAGCAACAGTTCCGTCAGCAACAGCATGAACAGGTGTTCCTGCTGGTACAGCAAAATCTACTCCTTCGTGGCGTCCAGAGGACCACATAGCCCCAGGCTTACCAAAGGGGCAAGTTATCTTACCATTTATAATGGGTAATGCCATTATCTCTCCTATAGTTTAGTAGCGTAACGAATTGAATGTCGCGCAGATTCAAGACCTGCTAGTACTTCTGCCTTACTCATACCACCTATGTCTTTCATAGAAGTACCTGAGTAATCAAAGAACCAAGCCTCAAAGTTATGAGTCTTAGTCATTTGTACTAATTTAAGAGAGGACGTTTGCCCTGCCTCATCAGCATCCAAAGCAAGTATAAGTCTATCAGCGGAACGTATGTATTTCAGTTGAATGTCTGAAATTAATGCACCATATACAGCAATTCCCCCAGAAATTCCAATAGAAGCAAGGCGTACTACGTCTAATGGAGACTCAACAACTATCATATCTCCACCTGTGTACTGGTTAAATCCAAACAATCCGTTTGATTTCTTTACACCTACAGGATAATTGCGGAAGTGTCTACCGTTGAACGATTTAATTTGCCAACCCTGTAACTTATTGTTCTCTGGGTCACGGATAGGAATAATCCAACTCTCGCTTTGAGGTTCCCACTTAAGTCCGTATTGTTGTACGGCTTCTAATGTTAATCCTCTAGCCTGTAAAGCTTCAATAGGTGGGTCTGTAAAACCTGCAAGGGATGCTTCTGATATGTAAACCAACTCTTCAAATACTTCTTTAGGTTTGCTTATAGCCCGCTCAAAAGCTTCCATAAGATCGCCGCCTGTGTTTAACCAATCTTTAGCATCATCATAAGATGTACCTCGAAGATCAGCTGTAAGAGTTACAACGTTACCTTTATACTCGCATGAAAAACAAATGAAAGCACCACTATCAGCATTAATAAACCAAGAAGGATTACGGTCTTTCTTACCTGTTCGTTGTTCATGCATTGGGCAATACCCACGAACTTCGTTTCCAGTACTACCTGCGTGTTCTATACCTAAGTCTTCTAGTACACGTTCCATTTCATCTACGGTCACATGTCATCACCACTAATCTCGCGGAACTCTCCTGTGTCCCAAGCCCATACAAGAGAAACCTCAAGTGGTCCTGAATTACGACTTGCAAGAACCTTAAGCAAACGAGTGTCGTCTACGTTTTCATCTTCTTGTTGTAAACCAAAAACAACATCGGCATCCTGCAAAAATGATGATGAGTAACCAATAGAGTCAACAGTTACGTTACCCTTGTGCATCTTCCAACGCAAAGTCTGAGTAGTGATAACAATAGGAATCTGAAACTTTTGTGCAAGACGTTTCATGCTACGTGTGATGTTAGTCAAAGCCAACGCAGTGTTAGCCTCACCTGATTGCTCATCCAGCATTAAGTAAACACCGTCAATGAAAAGTACATCTGGTTGAAGTTGTTGAATCTTGTTGGCAATACCTGAGATAACAGATGCTGCTGAGGAATCAGTAAGCCAAAACTTATGCTGTAGCATTGCCATGCCACGCAACTTACCTTGGTAACGTGTTTCTTCTTCTGTAGTAAGAGTACCTGTGGTTAAACGATGATGTGAAATACGTGAGCGCATTGCATCGTAACGAGTTAACTGTTCTTGATTGCTCATTTCAAATGACTGAAACACAGGTACCTTGCCACTGCTATGTACGTTGTGTGCCATTTGCAGGGCAAGTGTTGACTTACCTGTTTTAGGTGGAGCAACAATAACAACTAACTGACCTGGTTGTAGACCACTAGTTGCTTGGTCAATAGTTGGAAAACCTGTAGGTATGCCACGAAGTCCGTTAGGTAAATTTTTACGCTCAAGATATTCTTCCCAACGAACCTCAGTGTTTTGCGTAATGTCAATATCACTGATTGCACTAAATCCGTTGTCGTCTAAATGCGAGAATCCTTTCTGCAAAATAGAAACAGCATTCTCATGATTACCAAACTTTTCAATTTCTTCAATAGCGTTACGAATAGCAGTGTTGATAATACCTGTACGTTGTGTCTTTACGACTTCGTCAACTAAAAAATCAAGTGAGTCAGCAACAGTGGCTACTACATATGTAGGAAAGTTAGCTTTAATTACATCAAGACTAGGAACCTCACCGTAGTTAGTAAGATGACTTTTAGCAAAAGTCCAAACGCGCTTGTCGTCTTCATTAGAAAACCATTGGTCTGATACCCCACGCTCAAGTAAATAACTTAAACTTCGTTCAGATAATGCTCGGCTTATTAATAGATGTTCATAATTCATATGTTGTCCTAAAAGTCTAATCCCCAGCGACCATACATTAATTGATGCTCTGGGTCAATTACACCTAGAACTTCTGGTCGATAAGGAAGGTCAGATACTAACTTCTTGGGAGAAGGATAATACATAAATGCTCTGAATGGGTTGAGACCTGCACGGTCTAAGTCGTTATATATTACTTCTAATTCATTAGGTTTGTACTCAAACGAAACTAACTCTAAAGTTAAACTCATACGAGTAGCGTATTGAAAAAATTTGTTAAGCAAAAACCTATCAAAAACAAGATGATGCGATTTAACTTTAAAAATTTTAAATTTCTTTTTGGTAGTAGGCATCTTCACAATAAGTATGTCAGCGTTTACAAGTACACGCTTTGGCATGCTATTACTGATGTCCCCTTTATACATGATTTAACAGACTTCTATTTTTCCGAATTTAATAATAAACCTACGAAACTCTTCTGGAGATTCTTGAGCTTTGTTTGCATCATCATCAGTTACGCGGGTAGAAATCTCTAAAGGGTAAGTGCCATTATTTTGCTTAACTCGTGAAGATACAAACCTAGTATGTTTGCATATGGAACGTCCCATATAACCTGGGCATGTACAAATAAAGTCTTTATCTTTTGTAATGCTTACTTCAAATATGCCTGGACCTGGTGTACCCGCTCCACCTAAAAAAATCTGGACTAACTTTGTGTCTTCCATGACTTCCTCGCTCATTTGCGTAAATCTCCCTTAATTGATTCTAGTTGAATTGTCACAAAAGCTTCATGTATAAACGAGCCAGTTGCTTCTCCATAAGCTGCTGACCACGATTCAACGGGCAAATTTGTAGTAATTATAGTAGGAAGTCCAAGATTAAATCTGGTACGTAGTATGTGATGAAGTAAGTTTTTATTCCAACCACTGCCAGAAACATGTTCCTTACCAACATCATCAATAACTAATACTCGAACATTGTAAGCATCATCATCACACTCACCATGCATACCTAAAAACAAACGCTCTTGCTCATCAGTATGATCCTTGCTTATCAATTTACCTTTAAGTTCAATAATGTCATTGTAAGTAGCAAAATAACAAGGCTTAACTAAAACCCTACCATCACCAACTACAAACTCATCCATTGAAAACGTGCGAAGCATAGTCTGCAAAATAGTTAACGCCAATGTAGTTTTACCATGACCTGGCTCACCTACAAGTAATAGTCCTACACCACACTTAGGTTTACCTTCAGCACGAATTACTTCCCCAGATTTAACTTTGTTAACCCAAGTAGAAATACGTTTGATATCAGTGCTAGTTACTTCTTTGCAATCAGACAATTCCCAACCACGTCGGTTTGCTGGAATGTTAGCAATTGCTAACCATGATTTACGACGTACAGGAAGTTCACTTACGTTAATCATTTGATTCCCCGCAGCCACCACAGTCACAGTCACAAGTTTTTTCTTCACTTGCTGTTTGAATCCACTGTGTAATACGAGCAACTGTGCTTTCAGTTAAACCAGCTTCACGATAATTACGTTCAATATCTTCATTTTTCATCTTACCCATCTAACCACTCCTGTGACTTAGCAGCTTGAACTGAAGCTGACTCTTTCTGATCTGAACTTTGTACCATACGTTTGGCTTGCACCGCAAGTTCTGATGCACGATATATAAATAACTTCCACATATGTTCACCGTCATCGTACTTCTCAAACTTTGTTGTAGCAAAAAACAAGTCTAACATTTTAATTTCTTCAAGCGCTGTAGTTTTTTGCGCTTTACGCATCGTAGCAAACGCACCTGTAATAAGCCTAATCGTAATATTGTTTTTGATATGGAAATGTTGAGTTAACCGTTCCATAAACTCAAAGGCAACCTCGTTGCTTCCCCACAGTTCTTGAGCAAGGTTATGCCGTGTCCGCATTGTGGTACTTTTTCTAGACTCAAAAGTGGTTTTACCTTCTTCCATTTTTGCAGCGCGGTATTTAAGGTTTTCTTCTTTACCGTCCCTGACGTAATCATCTTCCGCTGGATTGCCCTTAAAGAAATCGTATGGCAAGTTACCCTCCACTGGCATATTGACTGTTTTATATTCGTTCGCGAGGTTTTCCTCGCGAACTTCTTTACTAGCTTTATAAGTTTTATTATTAGTATTAATAAGCTGGTTCTCACTTATAAGAACGACGGGTTTGCCGACGACGGCTAATCCGTCTGCGGCTCCCCAAGTTGACTCATGGTTTTCCATTGGGGGTAGCCAATCTCTAAGATACATCCAACCTAGGTCAGTAATCTTTTCAAAATGATTCCATTGTTTATTTGCCCCAGCCTGGTAACTACCACGCTCAAGGAAACCTGCTTCCTCCAGTTCGGTTAAAGCAGCCCCCCAGTAGTCCCTACCGTGCCCAGGGAAGGCTTTTGAGAGCTCTGACCTGGTCAGGCGTACTTTACCTGCTGCACCCGCCATAAGGGCTGTGAGAGCCTTAGGAGAGATACTGCTAATCATTTCGCTTAAGTACCTTCTTGAGTTCCTTAGCAATAGCCTCAGCAAAGATGCTGGCTACTAGATTTATGGCTTGATATAGGGGGTCCTCATACTCGTCTTCTTCATCATCCTCAAGTTCAGGCTCAACTTCATATTCATTAATCTGTTCTTGTATAGGTATTTCTGGAGCTACTACCCCACTAATTCCTTCTTTACCTTGAATTTCAAACAAGCCATGTACCAAATCAAATGCACAAATGTTTAAAGATTTGGCTATGGCTAAAGCATTAAGGGACTCAGTATCTTCATCGTTCCATAGAATAAATATTGCTTGTTTATCTAAATCAACGCTAGAAATTTCTTTAATTTCTTTATCAACAGTAAAAGTAATTTCTTTATCTTCAAGGTATTGTTTAAGCCATACTTGACCCTCGGACATGCCAGAGCTACTGCACAGACTAAACTGAACTTTGGGGTTGGCTTGAATGTAATCGTCTACTAATGCTTCAACGTTTGCACGGGATGTTTTACCATTACCCGCTACAAAAATAAGATCGTACATAGGTTCTCCTTAGAGTAGGAAAACTACTATACACCCAGCTTGCTTATATGCAAGTTTTCTTACTTGTAATAATAATACGTTACTGTATATAACAAAGTGTCACCCACAGTTGTTGCGTTGTTAGTAAAAGTAGTGATTGAAGAAGTAGTGCTACTATCGTACTTAGTGGTTAAGCCGCTACTTGTATCTAAATCATATTGTGTATACATGTTAACTGTACCTTGATTACGCCAAAAACCAACAAAATAAGTACTTCCTTGAGAAACGGCTAAGTCCGAAGTAAAATCAAAACTAACTAATGTAGCTCCACCATCTGCTTTAAGACCTAATGTAACGTTATTACTATTTGCAAGTAGTGTTCCTGAACTAGCACCTGTCCAAAGACCTGCTGCAACCGATGGTGCAGTATAACCTGTGCGACCAGCAATAGAAAGTGCTATACCTGTCACGGTTAAATTAACTGCTCCACTAATTGTTGGGGCTGTCCAAGTAGAGGCAACTTGACCATTAGTTGCAATTTTAGCGTAATATTTATACGTATTTGCAGTACCAGATACTGTTGTAGTAACCGTGTATTTAGCCCTAATATTAAATGCAATTGCTGATCCAATGCTTGCATCGTAGTTAGTAGAACCGTTATAGTAAGCACGGACGTAATTCCACGACGATGATCCTGGAGTCCATACGTATGTAGCATTACCGCTAGCATCTGTTGTTGCCGTAGTAATATGGCTCCAATTACTATTATCTGTAGACGCTTCCCAACCAACAGTTTGACTAGCCACGTTTGAACCAGAAGCAGTTTTAAGGTTAACGGAAAGCGTTACTGACGAACCAATATTTATTACTGTTGTTGATACTGCCCCTGTAGTATTAGTAGCATTTGAATTAATTGTATATGAAACACTTGAGCTAGAGGCGTTGTAATTTGCGTTACCTGGGAAAGCTACGGTACCTGAGTATGTACCTGCGTTGCCGCTAGGTGCTACAAAACTGTAATTACCACTAGAGTTAATTGTTCCTGACAAATCTGGAACAGAATTTCCAGTAAGTGTAAACGTCCAAGTTGAAGTTCCTGGGTTTGGTAATACACTACCAGTAATTGTTGGTGTAGATGGATATGTAGTAGCAGAGCCAGGAACTGCCGTTATAGAAGTGTTAGCTTTGCTAACTGTAAAGCTTGCTGTATTTGTTGAAGGTTGGTAAATGCCATTACCACCATATGAAAGAGATAAATTGTGTGTAGCAACGGAAGTAGTCGTAGACAACGTAGTTGTATATGTTCCTGAAGAGCCTACTGTTGCTGTACCTACTGTTACTCCAGACTCAGTAATAGTTACTGTGCCACCAGTTGGGTTAGGAGATATAGTTCCAGATACTACTGCGCCTGTACCATAAGAAGTATTAGAAATAGTGTTTACATTTAATGTAGTATTAATAGCAGTTACACGAATTGAAGAAGCTGTTGTTGCATAGTTACTGTACATAGGGTAACTAGTTGAACTGTAGGTAAAATCTTTTCTAGCGCGAACACGATAGTAATAATCTGTACTAATTGCAGCCGTAGTGTCTATGTACGAAGTTGAACTTCCAGATACTGCTGTAGATAGCGTAGATGTCCCTACAGTAAATCCACTATTAGTTGCACGTTCAACTTCATAGTTACTTACAGAAGTATTACCTGTAGCAGCTGCCCAAGATACTTGAATATATGTAGGTGTTGCTGGTGGAACTGAAGAAGTAACACTAGCAATATTATTATAATAAAGAGTAGTTATATCTTGCGTTATAATATTTGATTGAAGAGGACTTTTAGCAGTAACTCTGTACGTGTAAGAATTTCCTGAACCAATAGTAGCTAAAGTAACACCAGCCAAACCAGTTTCAAATATTGTATTAGCAAAATTTGTAGCGTCTATTCCAGAAGATAAAGTTGCAACTACTGAACTTCCACTAAGTCTTTCAACTTTTACAGAATCAATTGCAGGATTTGCAATTCCATTTGCATCCCAAGTAACAAGAACCCCTGTACCAGAAGGAGTAGCAGTAATTGTAGGATAAGCGTAGTTATAGAACGTAGGTCTAGGAATAGTTACAGGTTGTCCATAAAGAATGTTGTAAGCATTAAGTGCTGCATTAGGAGCCCAAAGCGTTGCATTAGTAAGAGTAAACGTAGGTTGTGAAGCATAAGTAAGAGTAGGCGTAATGCTAAAGGATGTAGGGCTAATAATTTTATAAAGCCATTGACCAGTTACGTTATAAGCAGCATCACTATTAGAACTGGCAATACCAGTAAAAGAAACACGAGCACCAGGATACAGGTTATGATTATCAACAGTGGTAACAACAAGAGTTACGGCAGCAGCTGTTGCAACTGTTGGGGCTGTTGAATCAAAAGCAATTGATTTAATAGCGGATGCTAAACCACTTTGGCTGGCTCTTCTAAGCATAGAACATACCATCCGTAATCATAGAATCAATTTTACCAGAGTTAAACACACGGTTATAGTACAGGTGGCTGACGCTAGCATCTGCTGTACCTTCCCACAAAGAATCCCTATCGTCAGCGTAACTTTGTCCATCAAAAGAACCATCAAAGTAAGGCTTGAGCACGGATAATTTTTCAAACATAACTGCATCTACATATACTGTTCCTGTATTACCAGCAGCATCAGTACGAATAATACGCACTTCAGCAAAATTTGCGTTACTAGGTGAACGTCCAGAAACAAATAACCTATTCCAACCAGTTGCTGTAGAAACTGCAGCAGTAGTTGCAGTTACTTGTGTACCAGCAGCATTAAAGTAAGATGACATTGATGCTGTAGAAATAGCCGAACCACCTGAAGAAGCTACAAACCAATCAATTTCAATTGTATATATAACTCCAGCACCAGAACCCCATTTAACATGAGCAGACGCAGTGTAATCATTGCTAGGAACTACTGCAATTCTGTTGGTATTATAAATATATGTAACTGCTGATACTGGAGAATCTACTTTTAAAGACGTAGTTCCATAAATTGATTGAGCATTAGTTGATGTTATTGTAACTGCCGATGTACTAACTGACCAACCTGTAGTTGCTGTTGTAAATGTTGGATTAGTAATAAGATTTCTACGGTTAGCTAATATATTTACTGTAGTTGTACGAGCATCTTGAAATGTGGATGCTGAAGCAACGTATCCAGTAGTATTTATAGCAGTAATATTACTAGCAGTAACTGCGTAAGTAAAAGATGTAGTTGTTGGTATACTTGCAATAGGGAAAGTTCCATCAATAGGTGAGCCATAACCAACTACAGTTACGTTATTAGTAGTAGTAAAACCATGAGCAACATTTGTAAGTATGGTAACTACGTTTGAAGTTAACGAGGCAGCATTAGAGGTAATGTAACTTTCAAATTGCATAGCATCTACAAAATAATTTGGATACACAGCAAAACTTGGTTGCGCGTATACCGCACTTGCAGGAGCAGTACCTGTAACACTATTTCTGTACCAAGAGGTAGTAGATACAACAGCTCCTACCGTAGAAGAAGCACTAGTAGTAGAAATACTATTTCCAGAAGCATTATAAAAAGTAATACTTGCAGTAGTTGTTGCAGCAGCAGTTCCTCCTGCGTTAAACCAAAAACTAAATGCGTATGGTTTTCCAGGCTCTACAGTAGGCAAAGCAGATAAAGAAGATGTGTAATCACTTGAATAAACAGTTGCTTGTACTGCATTGGTAGTTGAACCCGACCAACTTGCAGCTTGTACATTAGAGGTAAACACAAGCGCAGTTGCTGAAGCAATTGATGCTAAAGAGTTATTAGATAGAGTAACAGATGACGCATTAACGGCAGTTACTACTGTATTTGGTGGGAAAAAACTTTTGCTAGCAGCACTAGTATTTGTGGCAATAATGTAATCGCCAACTTTAGCTAAAGAAGGTTTAACAGTAACTACGTTAGTACCAGAAGCAGCAGTTGCAGCAGCTTGACCTGGTCTAAGCCCTAAATAATATGCGGTTGTTGCTACAGTTGTTGATGTATTTTTTGCCATACCTGACAAAATGTTAGAAGACGCAACTAAAGTTGCTCCCGATAAAGACGAAGGAGCAATATTAACTTTAAATTGAGTAGAACTAACAATAGAGGTAACTACTGTTCCAGCTGCAAGAGTACCACTACCAGCTGTTTTTGTTAGCGCTCTTCCAGGTAGTAAACCAGTAGTATTTGCTACCGTAATAAGAGTTCCTACGTTACTAGCTCCAGTAAGAGTTACACCATTAGTATCAAAATAAGATGTAATAGTTGAAGAAGCAGAACCCGCAGAAATTGGAGCAGCCCAAACAAGGTTAGATGCATAAGGAGAAGCTGCTGCGTAAGAACTTGCTGCTAAAGGCCACCAGGCGCCAGTTGATTCAACAAACGAAGATGTGTCAGCATCTTGAAGTAAGTTACGACCAGGTACTACAGAGGTATCATATCCAGTTCTACTAGAACTAAAAGTTTGAATACCTTTAAGAGAACCAGATTCTTGATAAGACCTAATAATATTATTTAAAAGAGTTTTTCCTTGAGCTACACTAACAACGTCACTTAATTTAGAACCAAACTGTTTAAGCGTAAGGTCTAAAAGTTTATCATCTATATTTAAAGAGTTAGACGAATTAAACACGGCGTTGTTGTATGTAATTGCTATGTCATACGCAAAAGCAATAAGGCGCATAAAATCTCTTAAGTCTTTATTATCTTTGCCTTGATAATCTTTTCGATAAAATAAAGGAAGATGTCCAAGTATGGTATCTAATGTGCCGTTGTCTTTAATAGCATAACTAGATGTAGTAGCTATTCTTTTCCATCTAGCAGTAGTTTCGCCATTAATTGTGTACTTGAGAAACACTGAGTAATAATACTTAGGAGCTCTTAAATAAGTTCCTGTAACCCCATAACCAGGATTGGTAGTAAGTCCTGTAGCAGAACCGTTATCATAAACATGAAAAGACGCTGTGCGCCCTAAGTCTGTAGTAGATACCCTACCGCCAAGATTGTATCCAGGAATGCGTACAATATCTCCAACTTTATACCCAGAACCTGTTGATCTAATAGTTGCAGTAGAAGACCCGCTTGTTCTAGTTACATCAAACGATACGCCAGAACCAGCAGCGGTATCTGTATTTAAAGCAGTTACGTTAGTATAAGTTCCGTTAACCGACGTACTTTGCAAAGCAGGTTGAGCAATTGTATCTAATGTTTTAATACCGTATGCGCCGCTAGTGATACTGCCTACAGTAATTGTTAAGTCAGTAACTGAAGCACCAAAACCTGTAGCCGTGTATCCAATACTTTCTTTAGGAATAGTAATAGTGTTGGTTGCTGCGTAACTACCGCCAGCGGAGCGAATAGTTACTGAGGAAACTGCACCAAGCACATCTAAAGAACGTACAATATCAAAAGTAGCTCCTGTACCAGAACCAGAAGTAGCACTTTGTTTTACTGCGGTATACGTAGTAAATTCGGAACCAGAGCCTTCAGTACCACCACCTGTATAAGTAATGGCTGAAATAGAACCTGTTGCGTGTACAGATGCAACTTTTGCGTACATAGAGTAAGACTGTTCGGTAAACAGTTGAACACCGTCATTAATGTTTACTGGGTATCCCGCGGTGTTTCTAATAAGGCGTACCTCAGACCAGTTAATATTCTCACTAGGCGCATCCCAACTAATATGATTAACTAAATAATTAGATGGTCGTGCATCTGCATTAACTGTAAAGTTAGGAGCAGTAACTGGTACTTGAGCCATTACGATGTTCCACCAGTAGTAAAGACATAGATGTAGTTAGGGTTAAGTACAGGAACTTCATTGATTCCACAAGTTAAATCTGTAGTTCCCGCGTTACCTTGAACTGTAATAACAGCACCACTAGCTATGGTAACTGCTGTAGGAGTGCTAGTTATAACTACCGTAGTACTGTTAGTAATACTTTGAATAGTAGTTACAGGGGTAGTATAAGAATACAAAGTTGAAGAACCATTAGTTATAGATGTAATAGCGGCACCTGCCCATAACCCAGCCGAACTATCTACAGTAACCGAAGTAGTTAATGTTGTTGAAGATGTAGTTGTTGCAGTTACCGTTGCGTATTGTGAGTAAATAGAAGGAAGTTTTTCATAGTCATTAAGCGTAACGCCTGCTACACCTTCTACTGCTTTTAATGAAGAGATGACATCTCCTTGAGAAATTGTGTCATTAAAAGTTACATTGTCAAAAGCAAACAAACTGTACAAAGCAGACTGTGCTGCAACACCTACGTTAGAAACATTGTAATTAGGCAATACGTTAACTGTGGCATTTAAATATGGATATGCTGGGGTAAAGTCTAAAACTTTAAGAGATGTTCCAGGAGGCATTTTATTTGTAAAGTAATTAGCTACAGTTGTTTTAAATGCAGTAGAACTAGCCGCAGCACCGTTGGCAGCAATGTACAAAACAATAGATGCAAGAGAAGTACCAATAGCATTTGCTTTAGCTACACCGCTAACCTGTAAAGCTAATTGACCGTAGTCCGATAAAGATACGGCTCTGTTAAGAGTACGCAATGCTGCTGGTGCATTAATACGAATTGAATCTGTAGACTCAGGGTCAGCACCGCCTGCAAAAACAGCCGCATTTGTAACAGTAAGAGTACCAAACGAAATATTGTCTGAATTAATATTAACTACAGTACCAGAAGCAACGTTTCCAAGACTTCCTGGAGTTGCAGAATAGCTATACGTAACGCTAATTGAAGTTCCTGATGGTGGCACACGGCCTGAATCACCATCACCAAAAAAAATATAAGTAGTGTTAGTTCCATCAGTATAAGTTGAATACACAGGTTCGTCAGGACCATAATCAACAATATGTTGAACTTTTGTGTATTGAAGACCACTTACAGAAACTATTAAACCAACTTCTGTAAATACATTTTGATTAGTAAGAGCATAAATTTGATTAATAGTTCCATCAGACGTACCAATAGTTTCAGTTGTTGAAATCCCTTGAGTCACTGTAGCCGTTGCTACACCATTAACGCCTGATGCAAATGCTGGTACATTAATCTCAGCGGTTGTAGTAAAAATAATGCTGGGGTTTACTCCATCAGAAGATGTACTAACTTGAGTACCTTTAGGAACAACAACGTCAGACGCGCCTGAATTAGAAAATGTAACTATACCCGAAGCAGGACTATTACCATTTGGTGTGTAGTTAAGTAAACTAGCGATAGCAATAACTGTGTCACGTTGGGTAGATGTACCTAAATATGATTCATTAGCAGCACGGTCAATTTGAAAATTAAGAAGATCGCCCAAATATGAGAACAACTCAAGAAGTACAATACCAACATCGTTAGCATCACGCGAAGTCCACTGTGGAGTAAAGTTAGGGATAAGCGCAATTAAATCATCACGAATAGACGCGTAGTCTCGTGAAGTGTAATCTACCTGTGGAAGGTACAAATTATTAGCCATTATACGCCCTTAATAGTTTCGCCTGCAGCCGTAAGAGAGGCTGTAGATATTGTAACAGAATCTGTGTCCCCGCTGGGAAGTTTATATATAATACTAAGTTCAAGCGTTCCAGTATCACTATCGTAGCCAGGAACCACTTGACGAAGAGTAAGAGATGGAAGCCAAGAAATAAACATTTCTTTAATAGCTTGACGACCTATTTCAACAGCATTGGCTGCGCTTTCGTATAAAAGTCCATCTAAATTAGCACCATAATTATAATACCAAACACGTTCATTAATTCCAGTAGATAACAAACTTAGTACCCTATCTCTCCACGCTTTAGGAGAAGAGTCAAGTACAGTAGTTATTTTATTATTACTAGATATATTAAATGGAAGAGCTATTGAATATGTTTCTACAGGTATAACGCTATTTGAAGAAACAGAATTAAAAATAATAGCCATTAGAACGCTCCTAGCCATAGTGGGAAATTGGGGTCTCCGCCTTCAAACATTACCCAAACACCTGTACCTGGGTCTGGCACAAATAACGTAGCTGTTACGGCTGGACTTACTCCCCAAGCCCAACCTGTAACAGCCTTACCTAAAATTTGAGGTACTTGCAGTTTAATTCTATTTTGATTATTAGGGTCATTAATATCTATAACTAACCCCCGATAAATACCAAAAAATCTTTTATCTGATAAGTCACCAGTAATAAGGTCAGAGTACATTTTTGTTCCTTAACCTATTAATTACAGAATTAGTGCGATTTTTAATATCAGATAAATTATTTAAATATGAAGGGCTTATTGCTTGCCAAGTGTAAGGTTTAACATTTGATTCTGTAGTTCTATTAGTAACTTCAGTAAATCCAGAGTTATTATAATAACCAGTACCTTCAACTAATAATGATGCGTTTTGAACTGGGACATTTTTAGTATCTGGAACTAGTGCTCTTATACTTATATTGGTTGGAGCAGTAACTACTTGACCTTCCCATACTTGAGCTTGTCCAATAGAGTCAGCACCTACATCAACAATTGTTGTATATTTTAAAATGTTTGGAGATTGTTCAACAACACTATGCTCTGTATACATAACAACCCAATAACCAGTGTAATTAGGTCCAAGACCATCTAAATAAATAGGATCATCTGGCTTAAGCTCTGGAGTTCCAATAACTTGTATACGAGCACGGTAAGGAAATCTGTTGCGTTCATCCGCAGCTTTTGCTTCGTACGCAGCAGCTTCATAACTAGGAGCAACAACATTAGTAGCAAAACTATCAAAAAATTCAGTAGCACTAGTTTGATTAATAGTTTGCTGGCGAGGATTAGTTACAAGATTAACTTCATTATTTTGTGGGTTAACGCCACCTACTTGAACAGCAGACTTATATGAATCTCGATACGCAACACTATCTCCAAGAGTTAATTGAAATGAATATAACGTAGAACCACCTGGATCGTTAGCTTCACTCATAACAAATGTTTTAGCGTTGTTACGTTTTTGAGAATAATTATATGTAAATGGAGCATAGTAAATTGATGTATTTTCAATTCTAAGTGAGTATCCACATTGTTTAGCAAGACGGCTCATAAGTTGTAGTTCAGTGTGTCCAGCTTGCGTTATTTGTTCAAACACTCTTGGGTGATCTACAACGTGAGCGCTACTAAAATTATAATCATTAGCAATAGAACGTATAACATCCGAAGAAGTTATGTTTTCAAACACACGTTGTCTAGCTTGCTTTAATCTGTACGAAGCTCCAATAATTGTTACTTCAGTAAAATTGGCACTAGGAGAAATATTAGGTTTAATATCATGTACATAACCTACAAATTCACGGCTAGAATCTTTACCTCTAAGCACACAACGTACAGGGTCACCAGGCTTTATACTTGTATAACGTACGCCCCAATCTCTAAACCTGGCTGTAGCAATTTCATGAGCATAGCGTTCTTGTTTTAGAGTAAACGAAGAAATACGTTGTGGCGGATTTTGCGACAACGGAAACTCAATAGCTACATAATTAAACATGAGGTATACGCAAAACCGTTCCGCCAGCAATATTTACAAAATCAGTAATTTCAGGATTGTATTCAGCAATGATCCACCAAACATCTGGTCGATTAAAATATCTCCATGACAATCCAGTTAATGTTTCACCTTTAGTAAAAGTATGTAAAATAAATTTAATTGATGTTAAACTATCTGCAGAATAAAAAACAATTGGATATGTAATTCCATTTTCAGTTTTTTTAAAATAATCTACAATAGATTTTTCATACCTAGAGCCTGCTCGAATAGCCATTATTTTGTCACCAAACCTGCAGTAGCCATTAAATTAAATTGTAAATCTACCGTAGTAGCCATAGGAATCATTCCCTTAGTAAATTTATTATGAGCCACGTTCATAGAACTGACGTATCCTAAATAACTTAATGGGCCAAGGTCAATGCGAAGAAGCGTAGGGCGAAGAAAACCAATTTCAGATGTATTGCGACCTGTAGCTACGTTAGTCCAACCTGGACCATTGATAGCTTTATAAATATATTCAAGATCAGAAGTAGTTCCATAACGAAGTAAATCAATAACTTTTTCCCCAAGTGTCTCTGCAAATCCGTAATCAAAAGAAAGTCCAGGGTAATATCCTAATTCAGGCAATAAAGCCGCTACTGATTTACCTAACACTGTACTATCGTTACCAAGTTTAGTATTAACTAATTTGTCTAAGTAAGTAAGCTGATCATCACTAATACCCAATGAATTAAGACAAGCAAAATCATTAGTACGATCTAAAACAAATGAAATACTGAGGGCTTGTCCACTGGGAAATGCTCCTACAACAGAGGCAAACTTGTCAGCAAAACTTGGCGTAACACTCATATTAGTGGCTACTGAGGTACTAAACTCGGTTGGATTCCACATAAATTGAAACCCGTAACGAGGATCATTTTTAATATCAGCATTGTATTTATTACTATTTACATATTCATTATCTACACGAGCATACCAATATATACGACCACGGCGATACTTATGAGTAGCACCAATTGCTCTAGTTGCAGGGTCAACTACCATATCATCTAAAGATGGTTCTACAGGAAGGCTCCATTTATGTGGAGGTAAATTCCATTTGTAACCATTAAGGCCTGTTGGACTAACTTCTTTTTTTATTCTATCAATGTCATCAACCCATGGGGTTTTAAGAGCAGCATTAACTTTGCTCTCTACTCCAGCGCCACCTGCAACACCTGGGTTACTAAAAGTATATGTTTCTTGTGGTGGTAAAACCATTACATTGCCCTTGTTAAAGCGTCAGTAATTGCAGACGCGGTATTGTATTGGTCAGTTCCACCAGAAACATTAATAGTAATAGCACCTGTATAAATAGGACCAGCAGTAGATGGAGTTACTCCAACCTGTGTTGGACTAAAAGTTTCACCATTCATACCTGAACCTTTTGCAAATGGACTATTTGGAGTTGTGCTATTTAATCCTAATTTTTGTAATTCCTTATAACCAAAATAAGCTCCAGCACCTAAGCCAGTAGCACCAATCATTTTACCTATTGGACCAAAACCAGATAATCCAGTAGTACCTGCACCAATTATAGAATCAATAAGTATTTGTCCTGCGCCACCTCGTGCTCCAGCAAGTGTTTCTAAATTAGTACTAAATTTTTGAACACCAGAAATAACGCTGTTGCCTTTACTATTATCTCCACCAGCATTAACAAGACCGCCATATAAACTTTGTAATACATTATTTGCGCCAATTAGGCTACGCACAGTACTACCTGAAAATTGTTGTAGTAAATTTAATTCAGATGCTGCTCTATTACCTGTAGATGCAATACCAGCAGTAAGGCCACCTGTTCCCATAAGAGCGGCTTTTCCAAAACCTTTATCACCAGAAGCTCTTTGAATTAAACCTGCAATAACAACACTACGAACGTTAGGGTCCATTCCAAAGTATTGATTTAAAATGCTATCAAGAGAGTTACCAGGCATTGCTGAAATAGCAATATTTTCTTTAGTAACTGGAGCAGCTTTAGATAAAATATCGTACAACTGATTAATAATATTTGGTAAGTCCATCATTCCTGTGCCTTTGGCATTACGGATTTGAATACCAAACATACGAGACATGTTAATTAATTGTGGGCTATTTAATGAGGCCATAACACCTACGCCTCCAGCTAACCCAAGACCAGGGGAAAGGTTAGACGCTAAGGCGGCACCGCCCATAATTCCCGAGTAACCTTTACCAGCACCAAAGTTTTGTAAACCTGGAAGTAACCCACGTTGAGCGGCCGCATTTGTAGCAAGTGCAGCATCTTCTGGGCTAGTAGCTGTACCCATAACTGAAGCTTGAAGTTGTGCTCGCATAGCGTCTTTAGGGGTTTGGTAAGCACCGCCCATTTTACCTGAAGCGCTAAACCCAGTACCACCACCATAAAAACGCATACGTTCAGCAAGAGCTTGAACATCTACAGCTTCTTGAGTAGTAGGAAGAGCCATTGCTGTTGCGCTAGCAAGACCAGCAGCAAGCCCAAAAGTACTACCTAAAATTTTTCCAAACTGAGTACGTTCATAATAACTAGAAAACCTAGGAGGAGTAGGGGCTGAACTTTGATAGCCTCCCATAGATGGAGCTCCACCAAATGTATTAGACATTGTTTGAGACTGATTACCCAGGTTCTTCAAACCACTGGACATATTATTAATGGCACTGTTAAGTTTGTTTACAACACCAGTAAGCGATGAAATCATATCGCCAAAGTTCTGGTTATTAGCCATTTCAACACCTATCTAGTAGCTCGTAGTAGCCAGTTAAGTCTTTCCCTGTAGGAAAGGGAGCGCACATCAGAAAGGCTCCAACCAGGAAATGCTCGGAATAGTGCTTCGTAGGAGTCCATTAAATCAACGTAGTTTTCGTATTTATATACGAAATAAGCTAGCCAGACTTAGTGGTAATGGAGTTTCATTACCACATGCCTTGCAAGCCTTAGTCACCTCCCCAAGGCGTGGGCCTGGGGTGCGCCTATAGATTTCAGAGATGATAGTCTCTCTATCTAAAATACCAAGATTAAGGGCAGTTTGTACCCCTAAAGAAGGTGTTCCATTGATGCTAACTAAGCATCCTGACAAAATAATAGTTACCAATTCAGCAGTAGATTTATCTTCCGCATCCATTAGTTTTTTATTAGTAACACCATTTGGCAGTGTTACTACAGCTTCACCATTTTTTAGTTTTACTGTAAAGATTCTGTCACTAACAGGATCATTAAGTTTAGTAATTTCTACATCTTTTAGTAAATCAATTTCAGTATCTTGTTCTTCTAAACAAGACGAGCAAGTATACGTATAGGGAATTTTTGACCCAAATGTAACATTTCTAATACCAAGAAGAATTGCTTCTTTATCACCAGATAATAAAGTATTTAAATTTTCTTTATACGCTTCACTACCACCAATAGATACTAAACCTTTAGAAAACGCTGTGTGTAACATACGATTAGCTGTTGTGGCTTTAGCAAGTTCTTCTTCATCAAGACCATTTAATTCACGAACTTCTGCTGTGGTAGCCAGAGTTCCGTTAGAAAGAACAAATCCACCAGGTAATTCAACTACATTAGATATAGGTGCTTCTGTTGTAATTTTTACTTTGTCTTCAATTGAAAACGCTTGTTCAAACTCTTTAGCTAAATTATTAATTTCAGAAATGTCACTAAAACTCATTGATTCTCCTTATTATTATCCATATTAGTATACTACAAATTAGAATCCTGCAGGTTGTTTGCTTCCCGTTGCTGCTGTAATAGTTCCATCTGCGGCTACGTTTAACATTGCTACTGAAAGACCTTCGTGTGAAAGCGTCATTGTTTCAAATAATAAATCGTTAGAGCCAGCATCAAGACCTGAGTACGTAATGTTGTTAATCCAAGCATTATGGATATAAAAACCCATACGAGGAACGTTAGTTACACCAGCTGCATTTGGATGATCCATTAAATAAATAGCCACATTGCAACGGAATCCTCCACCGCTTGCTTGTGACAACGCAATACCGTCACCAGCAGCAGCGGCAAATAATCCACGCATCCAAGTAATAGCGCCATCATTACCATACAAAGCACCACGAGAAAGCGTGATATCTGAAAATGATGCTTGACCTGGAATCTTGTGGTCAGTAGTGTTGTAGCCACCTTCGCGGTAAGTCACAGCATTGACTGAGATACCTAAGCCATTAATGGTATTGAAACCACCACTAAAAGAGGTAATACGTGAATCAAATGTAGCGGTACCTACTGCGGGTTTAAATACCGCACGGAACCTAAACCGACGTAATGGGTCGGTATTGATTGTGGCTCTATCATCAATTACGCTGATAGTAGTTGGTTTTTCAGACATGTGTCAATTCTCCTTAAATCGAAGTGGTGACAGTAGCGCCACCATCAATTTGACCAATTTTAATAATTACAAATTCGGCTGGTCGCTGTAAAGCAACACCAACTTCAATGCGTAGTTCACCAGCGGCTACCGCTGCTGGAGTATTAATTGAACCATCACACTTAACGTAGTAAGCTTGAGCAGAAGATGCTCCACTCAAACCACCGTTGCGCCAGAACCCATCAAGGAATCCTGAAACAATACCATTAACTTTTGCCCATAGATTTGCATCATTAGGCTCAAACACTGCAAACTGTGTAATGTTTTTTAGGTTTGATGATAAATAATTAAGCGATCTACGTACTGGTACATATATATCAGTGTTGGCACTCTTTAATGTACGAGCACCCATGATGCAAATACCCGCTCCTGGGACAAAACGAATAATGTTTAGATTAGGGGTAGTTCCACCAATTGTGTTAAATTCATCAGAACTTAAAGAATATACAGATACGGCTGAGTTAATTCGGGTAGCTGAACCTGCAGGTGCCTTAAATACGCCTCTTGAAGTATCTGTAACAGTGTACAGAGCAGCAACTGCTCCACCTGGTGCAATTGTTTTAGGAGCGCCTGTAGTTGAAGCGGGATCATTAATAACAATATTAGGGTAATAAGCAGCACCATAGTTTTGATTAGTGTTATAACTCTTAATAGCACTTAAAGTGTTACTTACAGTATCGTTTAATGTGTCAATTACTACAAAAGAATCAGTACGAGTTGCAGCATATAATGTTAAAGCATTAATGCTTGTCGCATCTGTTCTAGCAACATGGTTAATAATAAGTGGTTGTGAAATATTATCCAGTTGTGGGTAGGTATACGTAGCCGCTGTTGCTGTTGTTGTTCCATCTGACCCTGTTTGGCTACTAGCAGCTAATGTTGCATTTGTAGTTGAAGCAAGGCCAAGTTTAGCAGCTTGAATTGTTGAGGTGCTAAATCCTGATGAATTCCAAGTAAAAGCTCCTGTAGTAGCTATAACATTTGCTGAAGTGGCTGAAGTAATTGCTGTTCCCCATGCACCCGTAAACGCTGGAAGGTCGTTGTAATCAGTAGCCGCTGAATTAGCATCTGCCACAGTAATCCACTTAGAAGATATGTTATTAACAAAATAACGTGGGTCTGTTGAATCCATACTTAATTTAGTAAAACGCTCTACTCGGTTAGCATCAACTAACTGTGTAGATAAGGTCGCAGTTGCTGAGTAGAATACGTGCAGATCAAAGTAAAGTGCATTGTTATTAGGGTAAATACCAACCCATACATCTTGCCCCCATGATCCTGGGTCTTTAGCAGTAACTGTAAGTGTTGGGGTTGTACTTACTGCAGCATTAACGACAGATACAGCGGTTGATTGACCAGCAATAGGTATTGCAGTTCCCTTGTAAACAATGCTGATAGAACTGGCATCAGCGGATACTGCACTAATAACATAACGGCCCGAGTTTAATCCAGTATATCCTGTAGCGGTTACGCCAGAAAAACTAATTGATTTACCAACAGTAGCTGTTGGAAATGTTGCAGCCGTAGAAATAATACTTAGTGCAGTTGTACTTGTTGTAAAATCAAACGTATTACCTACAAGAGTTACTACTGCCGCATCAGCAACAGTTCCAGTTGTAGCAGGAGATATTGTAAGATTGTTAGCAGTAAATACTAATGGTTGATTACTTATAGCACTAGCTGTAGTAGCTGAAATAACAACGGTACTTGCAGTAGTAGATTTTACATAAGTACCTGCAGTAATACTAGTTGTACCTGTAATCATTTGACCAGGAACAACTCCAGTAGGTGTTATACCTGTAATAGTAGAAACTCCAGATGATGCTGTATTAATAGAAATAGTTGTTGCTACTACTGATGAAATAGCGGTAACTGTAGTAGTTGCAGCTAAACCTGAAACCGCTGTTATATTTTGACCAACAACTATTCCTGAGGTACTAAGAACTGCAAGTGATGTAGCAGAGGCGGAAGCCGTTGCAGTTACTGCGGTCGTACTGTTTGTATTAACAGTTGTTGCTGTACCGTTACTATCTCGGAAACTAATACCTGCTTTTGTAGCGTCTGTATTGATTTCACGCTGTACGTATAACCCTGCGCCACCATTATCAAAGAAAGATTTAACAGCGTACTTAAGTGGGTTGTTATTAAAACTAATAGCAGCCGCTGTAAAGGCTGCAGTAGTTGCTAAAGATAATGTAACTACGCTACCAGAAATGGCTGTTACTATAGTAGAAGGATCAATGTTTGTAGCAGACACTCCCATACCCACAGTAATACCTGCAGTAGATGCAACTGTTACAGTAGTTGCTCCTGAAGAAGCTGTACCTGTTGTGGACATACTTAAACCAGCGCCACTAAAAGTATTAGTACTAGAACCAAAACTAAACGTGTTAACAAAGTCAGACCAAGTACTTACAAGAGTAGGAACACCTACAACGTTAGCACCAGATGTGGTTGTAGGACCACGGTCAGCTACACCAATAAGTACAGCAACAGAGTTAGATATTGCAGGTGCAACAGGCAAATTAGGCGTAAGTGTTTCTTCAACGTACACGCCAGGCTTAGTATATGGGGCTGAAGCCATTGTTTCTCCTTAGTAAGGTTTTAATAACTAGTTAACAATTGTCATTGTAGAAGGAACTGATGAAGTAACTTCTTTATTAATTTTTACGGATGTTGGTTTTGGTCCAGGTGTAACTGAATTAGGCATAGGAGTCATTTCGCTAACAACTCTTATTGTGTAGATATTTTGTAGAAGACGTTTATTTCCATTGTCACCCTCGGCCCTATCGCTTTTTAATGTGCTTTCAAGGAACATATGGCGATAAGCAGTGGAAGTGCCTAGGTCGTTAGGGACTGGGAGGTGCCCACGCATACCAGGAAATTTTTGGCTTAACTGAAAAATTATAGCGCGGTCATGACGTGGATGTCTGGCATAAGACCTAATTTGATACAACAAATCATAAGCAATAGGTACTTCATATCCATAATACAAATTACCTGAAGGGGTTACCGTACCTGAAAAATCCTGGTCGTAGATAAAACCAGAGGTTTGGCGCTCAATAGCGTTGCGAACATTGACAAGTTCTATGGTTACAAAAGGAAATTCTTGGGCACGGATTTCTACATCAGGAAACCCAAACCAGACTTTAACAGAACGGGAAGCGTTTTTTTCATCTGATACCGTCATGCCAGTAAGGTAGGTTTTAAGGGCGGCATCTTCAGCAATTACAAATGTCATTATGACATCACCCGCATTAATTCGTTAATAAAACCTTCACCTAATGCTTGATCGATAAGGCTTTCGGATTTAACATTAAAGTCTCTAAATGCAGGTCTAGGTGGGTTAGCCTCATGTCCATACTCAAGTTTGAATACAGAATCCCGTAAATGTTCTGGGTATATAGCATGAATTTGGTCGCCAACAACCTTAGCGGTAAGATTGGATACAATGTGATCGTCCCAGCCGTGTTGAGTAGCCGTACTTTTTAATAGAGAAGTGAGTTCATGTTCTTGGTTTTTAACTGCTCCAAGAATAGCATCAGGTTGTTCGTTCAACGAAAGCCCCCACTACGAGCTATACCCATAAGAAACCACACCATATTACCTAAGGACTCATCGCCAGCAGCGCCGTCGTAAAAGTCAGTGACGGAACCTGAAGAGATTCTATCGCTTGCCATAATGTAATCTCCTTGGCGGAGTCGCAGGGGTATTTCGCAGTGGGTATTTCAGTTCCTGCAATGGAACTACTTATAAGTGTAAATGAAAAAGCCCCTTTGCAAGGGCTAAATCATTCCTATTTATAGGATACTTCTTTGGAACTACAGTCCCTACTTTTTACCCTTAATTTTCTTAGCAAGGGCGTTATCTTTTTTGGTATCTTCCTTGCGAGACATAGGCTTCTTGTCCATTTTCTTATCTTCCTTAGCGAACTTAGCCTTCTGTGCAGGAGTCATACCCTTCATGGTCTTAGCATCTTGCTTCTTATCTGAAGCCTTCATTGGACCACAAGCGCACTTTCCTTTACCACACTTTTTACACATTATTTTTTCACCTTCTTTGCTGGTTTTTTCTTAGCAAACTTTTTATTAGCAGCGGCAAGAGTTTTTTCGCCATGCTTATTTTTAGGCTGTCCACAGCCACATGTTGCACACATTACTTTTTCTTGGTCTTTCGTAATGCGGCTAAATCAGCAGCATCAATTTTCTTTGGGTTTCCAGCTTTTGCAGCAATTTTGCTTTGCTTTGGAGATAGCTTCTTTGCAGCGCCTTTACCTTTGCCGTATCCAGCTTGACCCTTTTTCATTCCACATCCACATAATGCGCACATACTATTTACCTATCTTTTTATGAGGGTTATTTTTATGCCAATCTTTGGTGGCTTTTACACCAGCTTTAACTGTCTTGGCACCAGCTTTTTTGGTTAAATCAATTTTGTCGTATTTGCCATTTTCTTTTTTAGTGCCAGCATGGTCAACTACAACGTCACCTTTTTTGTCTTTATAGACACGGTGAACTTTACCTGACACTTTAAGTGTAGCAGGACTTTCTTTCTTTTTAGCAGCCATGTTTAACCCTTTCGGTAACTTTTAGTCTTATTTGCTATTTTTTTAGGCTGTGCTACGTATTGCTTACCTTTTTTATTACCAGCAGCTTTAGCCTTATTAGTAGCAATTTTTTCTTTATCACTAAGGGAATCCCAAGCCTTATCTGGAAGGTATCGTTTCTTACCTTTAGATTCCTTACCGTCTGAAGTACGCCATTTTTCATCAGACCATTTGTCTAAAGACTTTTGTGATTTTTCCTTAGCCATTAGTCTTTGTATCCTCCGCCAGCTTTTTTATATTCTGACGCAAGCAGTTGGGCTTTACGGGCTGACCATTCACCTGGGTCGCCGCCCTTTGTACCAGCCTTAATTTTTTTAAACAAAGATGCACGTAATGCTGGTTTAGTGTAATTACCAGCCTCATTGACCTTGGATTTAGGCTTTGCGGGTTTTTTCTTCTCAGCCATTATTTTTTCCCCTTCTTTGCGGCATTGCGCTTAGAGATAGCGGCTGCTTTGCTCTTAGCGTCAGCCTTAGAAGATGCTCCCCAAGCTTGCAGAGAAAGAAGCAAACGTGTTGGCTCACCATTTGGCTTACGTTCTGGGCCAGGTGCATTTCCCATGCGAGCAAGGAAAGATGCACGACGAGGATTGTCTCCAGACTTAACTGGAGCTTTTAGATCGGAGCCAGGGTGTGAGGACTCGTAAGACTTACGGCCTTTTTCATTTAAGCCACCCTTTTTATTCTGTCCTTCTTTTTTCTGCCATTTTTCTGTCATAGTATTTTCCTAGTTAGCATAAGCCTGGAACTGTGGATCATTAACCAGTTCTTCAGGCATAATTTGTTGACATTCAAAACTAATAATAGCAAATCTTTCAGAAATAATACCTAATAATTGATTCATAAGAGGTCGGTATACTTGACCCTTCCAAACAATACGGTCACGATTTAATGGGTCTGGATCATCTAAAACACCTGGAATTAAAGAAGAAAGTATTTCTTTATCAATTGTTAAATGCAAACGGTCAGCATTGTAAAAACCTTCTTCAATAAGGTTAGTTTGACTTTGTTTAACAACAGCACGAATAGCAGGAACATCTACAGGGGTTTTCCATTGACGACCATCACTTGTAAAGTTTACAGCTGTAGCTGCAGCTATGTTGTTGACGTTAGGTAAAGTCAGCGTTATTGTTGTTCCAGAGATACTTTTAACTAGAGTACCCTTAGCAATACCTGAGCCGTTAACTGCCATATCTACAGTTACTCCAGCAGTAGAAACAACAGTAATAGCCGTGGTTCCAACAGTTCCAGACATTGTGGTATTAATGCTTGCGCCCGTAGTACTAGTTAAATAGTTTGATCCAACGTCATAAATTGGGTCAACATTAGAAGCTGAAGAGTTCCATACAAACCATTGAACCGTAGTACCTACTGGATTAGTAAGGTCTTTAGTAATAGCGTCATGGATTTCATTGGTTTCAAAATCTGTGTCAAACCGCCCGCTTGGGGTGTACGCTCTACTCATTAAGGCCTCAAACTAGTTTTATCTATATTAATACGAGCAGCAAATAAACACTCGCCATAATCAGCGTGGTCTTGGGTTGGACACCCTGTTCTACAAGCCATTACTATGCCCACGTAACTGGAGTAACAGACAAATAAGGAAAACTTATGTTTGCTGTTGTAAGTGTAGTTGCGCTTCTGTACGCCTGCATTGTAATAGTTGTTGTACCAGCGTTTAGTAAAGTTGTGAAACTACTTGAAGCACTTTGCCCAGAACCATTGGCTGCAAGACCAGTTGTATACAATGCATTACCCCAACCTTTAGCGCCACCAGGAGACCAAGTTGTTGTACCAGTTGCAGTCGTAGATACTCGGATACTTTCAGAAGAAGAGTTTGGTCCAGCAGTAAGCCAAGCAGAGTAATCAACAATTGCGTATAAATCGTATGGACAAGTAATGGAAACTTGAACAGTTCCTTGAGCAGTTGTTGTTACATTTGCGAATGAGGTAGAGGTTAGAGTAAATACGTTGTCAGAAGAGCCGCTTGTATCATACTTAATAACTGGTGCTGGCAAAGGAAGCGGAGCATTTATAGATTGCCATTTTTTAGTGCTTGAATTAAATGAAAAATATTTCATTAAGACACCTTATTCTACAAATAATTACGCTTGTGCTTCAGTCCAAGATAGACGACCAAGCACATCAATAGATGAACCACCTAAATTAGTTACCACAATAGTTAAAACATCAGGACCATCAGGGTATATTTGAGTATTTGAATTAGCTCCTCCGCCACCAAGAACAGAGTTACCTAAATCACGCACATCTAGCAAATCAAGGCGGTCCGTTCCAGCCACTAAGAAACCTGCGGTAATTTCACCACCAGAAACTGTTGTAGACCCAGCAGCGTAATCTGCAATTTGTGCAAGGCTAGAGTTTGCAGTACCAGCAATATCACCTACAGCATTGGTCCAAGTTGTAGCGCTACTTGGAACACCATTTAGATAAGCACGTACAAGCATGTTTGCGTTAGCAGTTTTAGTAGAAATACCTAAATTTCTTAACGTTAATTGCATACGGTTAATAAGTTCTCGTGCACCAAAAGCACCAATTTGACCATTATCAACTGATGGAGCAACACGAATAGAAAACAAACCTTTTGAAGTTCCAGCAGCAATAGTAGTAAATGAAGTCTGACCATAAGTAAACACAAGAGACTTATCATCATCAAAACGGCCGTCCATGATGACCGATGTACCCCAGTGAGAAATTGTTGGGGCTAGTGTTGGATAAGCAAGTTCAACAGTAACTGGATTAGTTGCTGGTGTAAACGTTTTAGCATTACCATCGTTCATAGAAACAAAGATAACACTTGGATCAGCAGATAATGCCGCTTGGCTAAGTGTAACTGTTCCTGAACCAATAGCAGTAACAAAGGTACCATCTGACAAAGCCGTTGCACTTGTAGCAATAACGCGCTGCCCAATCTGAACATCTGTAGTAGCAACAGTCATTGTATTAGAACCAGCAGCAGTGGTTGATGTAATAGGAAGCGCTCCAGTACCTTTACCAGCCTGTGCGCGTACAACATTTTGGAATGTGGTTGGAGTCTTACCTTTGTAATATACATATTCTACATATTGGTAGTCTTTAATGTAAAGAGTACCTGTGCTTGGGAATGCACTAGTATCGGCTACAGTAATTGTTGTGTCAGTTGAAGCAACCGCGTTAGTTACCTTGGTTACTGGAGGAATAGTTCCTGATTCATAACGACCTGGAAGGTTACCTGAACGCATGTATGCTTCTTGGTTAACGTTATTATTAGCCATTTTATGGACATAAAGTACATCACCGTTTGTTCCACGAAGTCCCCAACGAATAAACCCAGCACCGTACCATGAGTAATCAATGTAGAACATTTGCATTTTAGATAAATCTAATCTATATCCTGATGGCCCATTGCCGTCCATTGTGTCAAGATTCCACTGCGACTGTGGCATTTTAGTATCAATAGTCTTAGAAATAATGACGTTGTTTGCTGTAGCACCACGGTAAGCAGGTGAGATAGTAAAATTACTATCATTTTGAACACTTTCTACACGATATGATTGACCCTTAATAACAACATAGTCCCCACCAGTTAATTGCTTGGTGTATACCGCATTAGCAAATGTGGCTAAAGAACTAACTGTTACAGAAGTTGAACCACCAACTACGTTAGCACGACCTGACAATTGATAAGTTGAGTTGCGGCGTACTGCGTAAAGAGTTTGTCCATCAAATTCAAAGAACAAACCGTTTTGCTGGTCAAAAATACCAAGGCGGTTAACGGCCCCATACCAACCTGAAGTTGATACGTAGTAGTTTCCTGAGGCTGTGGCGTCAGCAGTAAACTTACCTGCAGTTGGAGTAACTGTAACAGTATTATAATTAACAACATTAGTAACAAAATATGTACCATTAAAAGCAGGTTCATTAGCATTAGCAATTGTAATTTGAGCATCTGGTGGAACTGTTTGAATGTTGTGAACATCTTTAAACGTAATAGTAATAAGACCAGTGGATTGAGCGTATGATAATTTGTCGATTTGGAAGTTAGGTTTAAGAATAGTACCCGAAGACAGTTGAATACCCTTACCAGATTGGTAACGGAAGTAACGTCGAGTCTGTCGAATTTGTGACTCGTAGTTAGAGCCAGCATTAGATGAGAAAATAACTCCACCATCAAATGGGCGATGAAGAACTTGACCTTGCGTACGGGCATAAATTTTAAAATCTGCTGTAGCACCAACGGCTGCTGCTACTTGAGAGCGAGCATAATACGCAAATGAAGTAGGGCTGAGTACTTGAGCAACATAAAATGCTCCTAATGCGCCCGTTGCAGCAGTAGTTGCCGAAGCAACTTGAATCTCATTACCTAAAGAGAGGCCGTGAGCATTAGCCATAGCAACTGTAATTTTAGAGGTATTGGCTGAATTATCAGAGGTAATACTATTAACACCAACAGCAGAAGTACCAGTTAAATTAGTTTGATTAATTTGGCTAGCTGTGTAATATATTCCTGGAGTAACAGAAGTTTTATTAGAATCAAAAATTGATGTGCCACCAGCAAGACTACTTGTAGCACGAGCCGTATAAGTAAAACTTGTGCTAGCAACAACAGTTTCAACTACAAATACGCCATTGGCAATAGACAAGTATGAGTCATTAATAATAACAGGAGTGCCAACTGTTGGCGGAGATGTAGTGCTTACTGTAACAGTACGTCCAGTAATAGTCATAGCTGTTACTGCAAGTGAAGTAGGATTAGCGTAAGCAAATGGGCGGTTGTTGGTCATAGCAAGGTTTTCCCACTTGGAGACCTGTGTACCATACTCAAAGTCAGTATCAATCAAAGCCTGGGGGCTTGAGGTACGCAACTTATTGGTAGGGTCAAAATTAATTTCAGCGTTTGCCACTGATTTCTCCTAAAAAGTAGGGGTAGAGACACATGGTCCAACAATAAGAATACCATTACAAATGGCTATTTGGGGTTATTAAAGTATTACTATCCAAAAATTTAAGAT
>Ga0209085_1000138_pt1 | contig 55614 bp, 52 predicted proteins | sample C_131016_EF_Meta_FD_187310 | JGI IMG/M metagenome (GOLD analysis project Ga0209085, IMG submission 187310) | Freshwater microbial communities from Lake Croche, Canada to study carbon cycling - C_131016_EF_MetaG (SPAdes) (version 2) | ecosystem: Environmental > Aquatic > Freshwater > Lake... | reverse complement strand
AAGCAGACGGCGAACCTGACCTTCGGCGGCCGCGACAACAACATCCTCTTCATTTGCTCGTCCGACTCGGTCTGGGCGATCAAACTCAACACAACCGGTGCGAAACCCGTGCCACAAATCGAACGCTAAAAATCCATGAACAACGACTACGACATCATCATCATCGGAAGCGGCGCGGGCGGCGGCACATTGGCCCGTCACTTGGCTCCCTCCGGAAAACGCATCCTCATACTCGAGCGCGGCGGTTGGCTCCCGCGCGAGCCGGAGAACTGGTCCGCCTCGGAGGTCTTCATTGCAAACCGCTATACCTCGAAGGACACTTGGCGCGACAAGCATGGCAAGGAATTCCAGCCCGGCGTCCACTACTTCGTCGGCGGTGCGACCAAGCTCTACGGCGCGGCCCTCTACCGTCTGCGCAAGGAGGATTTTGGCGTCCTTAAACACCAGGATGGCATCTCGCCCGCATGGCCGCTGGTCTACGAGGATTTTGAATCCTACTACACCAAAGCCGAGCGCATGTATCATGTCCACGGCGCACGCGGTGAGGACCCCACCGAGCCGCCTTGCAGCGAGCCGTATCCGTTTCCCGCAGTCTCCCACGAGCCGCGCATCCAGCAACTCGCCGACGACCTCAAACGCGCAGGCTACCATCCCTTCCACTCGCCCTGCGGCATCATGCTCAACGAGGCGAATATGCCCTACAGCCAATGCGTGCGCTGCGAGGATTGCGATGGATTTCCCTGCCTCGTCCAAGCGAAGTCGGATGCCGAGGTCTTGGGAGTGCGTCCCGCGCTCGAGCACTCGAATGTCACGCTCCTCACGAATGCCCAGGTGCTGAAACTCAACACCAACGCCGCCGGCAATTCGGTGAGTGAGGTCGTGGTTGATCGCGACGGAAAAACTGAGACCTTCCGCGCCAGCATCGTGGTCGTTTCCGCAGGCGCCGCAAACTCCGCGCGGCTCCTCCTCATGTCAGCCAACGACAAGCACCCGAACGGCCTCGCCAACGGCTCCGATCAGGTCGGCCGGAACTACATGTATCACAACAGCCAGGCCGTCCTCGCCATTTCCAAGGATCCGAATCCGACGAAATACCAAAAGACCCTTGGCTTGAATGATTTTTATTTCGGCATGAAGGACTTCGAGTTTCCGATGGGCAATATCCAGATGGTCGGAAAATCCCAAGGCCCGATGTATAAAGGCGAGAAGCCGATCGAAGCTGGGCTCGCGCCGATGTTCACGCTCGATTTCGTCGCCAGGCACGCCGTCGATTTCTGGCTCTCCACCGAGGACCTTCCCTCGCCCGACAACCGGGTCACAATCGACCGCGATGGCAACATCACGCTAAGCTATACGCCGAACAACCAGGTCGCCAAAGAACGCCTCTATTCCAAGCTCAAGTCGATGCTCAACCACCTCGACATGCACGAGCACCTTATCCCGCGAAACCTCTATATGAAAAACGAGATCGGCATCGGCGGCGTGGCCCACCAGTCCGGCACCTGCCGCTTCGGCACCGATCCCGCCACCTCCGTGCTCGACACGAATTGCAAGGCCCACGAACTCGACAACCTCTATGTCGTGGACACCTCGTTCTTCCCGAGCATCGGCGCAGTGAATCCCGCACTCACCGCGATGGCGAACGCCCTTCGCGTTGGCGACCACCTCCTCGAGAGGCTGAAGTAAAAGCGTGGTAAAAAAGCGCGATCCAAAGAGGGGAGCACAGGTGTCCCGCCTGTGTGGGCGTTGATGAATCGGTCCGAATCCGACTCGCCGACTGCAAAGAGCACCAGTCTCGACACGGCCGTGACGGCCATGCCCCCTTCTTCATCAAAACCCTCCCGCGCCGCCGTTGGAGCGATTTTCGGCGCGGGCGTGGCGCAGGGCATCGCCCTCGTCACATTTCCCGCAGCGGGGGCGATTTTCACAAGCCCGCAGCACTACGGACTGAGCAGCACGCAATACGGCGTGCTCTTCGTGCCGCAGGCCATCATGGCAATCATCAGCTCCCTCCTTGGCCCAGCCTTAGCGCGGAGCCTAGGGGCGAAGAATGTCTTTCTGGCCGGAATGCTGGCGAATCTCCTCTCGATGGGGCTTCTCATCGCGAGCCAGTTCCTCATGGCAGACCACACAGCCGCCTACGCGATTCTGCTTCTGGCAACGACCTGCATGGGCCTGGCCTTCGGCCTCACCGTCCCTGTCATCAATACCTGCGCCGCCGCGTTTTTCCCGTCCACAGCGGACCGCGCCTTGCTGACCTTAAATACACTGCTCGGCCTTGGCACAGCACTCGCACCGGCATTTGTGGCGGTTTTCACAGGCCTCGGATTCTGGTGGGGACTTCCAGTCCTCGTCGCCGTCCTATGTGCAGGACTCTTGGTTTTCGCCATGCCGCTTACCATTTCTGCAGGTTCACCAAGCAATGATAAAACCTCCGGTGGACTGCCGACTGTCTTTCCCGCCTTCGCCGCCGCCGCCCTGCTCTACGGGCTTTGCGAAACGATGAACGGCAATTGGGCGTCGATCCTCATGTCCGGCGCGCTCTCAAACACCACCGCCACAGCATCCCTCTCCCTCACGCTCTTCTGGGGTGCCGTCACCGGCGGGCGCTTGCTTTTCGCCTCGATCGACCGGTGGATGCCCGAACGAATTGTTTTCAAAATCCTCCCTGCTGTCATTTCCGTGGCCTTCCTCCTGGTTCCGCTCATTCCCGCAAGAAACCCGCTCGCCGGCCTCGCTCTCTTTGCCCTGGCAGGCCTGGGTTGCTCTGCAATGCTCCCTCTCATCATCAGCTTTGGCCAAAAAAGCATGCCCACAATCGCTGCCTCGGTCGCCGGACTACTCATCGCCTTCTACCAACTCGGCTACGGCCTCGCCGCCTTCGGAGTCGGCCCGCTCGAAAATCTCGCAGGCCTCTCACTCGGGCGCATTTTTGCTTTTGCAGCGATTCCCGCTCTAATCCTCGCAATGCTTGCCCTAAAGCTCTCTCGCCGTTACTGACTTCATTCTCATCTATCACCAGCCCATGCCCAAAGACAACGAATCCCTCCGCATCGAAGCCCGCGATTCCGGCAAAGAAGACTGGCACCTCTGGGGCCCCTACCTGAGCGACCGCCAGTGGGGCACGGTGAGGGAGGATTATTCGGCAGATGGCGATGCCTGGACCTCGTTTCCGCACGACCACGCCCGCTCGCGCGCCTACCGCTGGGGCGAGGATGGCCTGCTCGGCATTTGTGACAAAAACGGACTGCTGTGCTTTTCGGCTGCGCTCTGGAACGGGAAAGATCCTATTTTAAAAGAACGCGCGTTCGGGCTCTCCAACCCGCAAGGCAACCACGGTGAGGACATCAAGGACTACTACTACCACCTCGCGAACACGCCCACGCATTCCTTCATGCGCGGCCTCTACAAATACCCGCAGCAGGAATTTCCCTATCAGCACCTCATCGAGGAAAATGGACGCCGCTCGCGTCTGGAGCCCGAATACGAGTTGGTGGATACCGGCATTTTCAACGAAAGCCGCTACTTCGATGTGTTCTTTGAATACGCCAAAGACACGCCAGACGACATGGCAATACGGTTGCGAATCATCAATCGCGGACCCGATACGGCACCGCTGACAGTCCTGCCCACGCTCTGGTTCCGCAACACATGGACATGGGAGGTTGCCCCTGCCTCGAAGCCCGAGATTCGTCTTTTGCCAGATGGCCAAGGACTCAGCGCCCATTCCGCCGAACTGGGTGATTACAGCCTCCAAGCCGAAGGCCAGCCGGAGTGGATTTTCACCGAGAACGAGACCAACGACCGCCGCCTCTACAATGCCCCAAACCGCACGCCGTTTGTGAAGGATGCCTTCCATGATTATGTCTTGAATGGCGCGACCGGCGCGGTGAATCCAGCACGCATCGGCACCAAGGCCGCAGCAGTCTACCAACGCACGCTCGCCCCCGGTGAGGAGTGGGTGATCCGCCTGCAGCTCGCCTCAGGTTCACAGGCAAAGTCCTTCGATGCCGCCTTTGACAATCTTTTTGCCGATCGGGACAAGGAACACCTTGCCCACTTCGAAGCCGTGGCTCCCGGAATGCCCGAGGAATTGTCGCTCATCATGCGCAGCGCCATTGCCGGCCTGCTCTGGGGTAAGAAATTTTATTCCTACCATGTGAACCGCTGGCTCAGCGGCGATCCGACCATGCCGAAGCCGCCGGCCGAACGCTGGAAAGGACGCAATGTTTTCTGGCAGGAACTCTACGCGAACGATGTCATTTCGATGCCCGACTGTTGGGAATACCCCTACTTCTGCGCCTGGGATCTCATGTTCCAATCCGTGGCTTTCGCCATCACCGATCCCGCCACCGCGAAGAGACAGAACATGCTCCTTCAAGGCGAGCGCTACACCTCCCCCAGCGCGCAACAGCCCGCCTACGAGTGGGCTCTCTCGGATGCCAACCCTCCCATCGGCGGCTGGGCGGCGTGGAGGATTTATTCGATCGAACGCGGCCAGAAGGGCACGGGCGACCGCGCCTATCTCAAAAAAGCCTTCAACAAACTCCTCCTCAACTACGGCTGGTGGGCGAACCGCGTCGATCAAACGGGAGACAATGTCTTCGAAGGCGGATTCCTCGGTCTCGACAACATCGGCGTGTTCGACCGCCGCTACCCGCTCCCGGACGGCTCGCGCATCGCCCAGAGCGACGGCACGGCGTGGATGGCTCAGTTCTGCCTAAGCATGCTATATATCGCCATCGAACTCGCCCAAGAGGAGCCGGAGTTCGAGGATATAGCCGACAAATTCCTTAACGATTTCATCTACCTTGCCGCAGCCATCAACTCGACAGGCACGGGCGGCCTCGCCTTATGGGACGATGAGGATGGATTTTACTACGATGTCCTACGGCGTCCGGACGGCTCCTCAGCTTATCTCAAAACGCGCTCGGTGGCCGGTCTCACGCCTCTCTTCGCTGTGGAGAGCTTCGATCCCGCGACCGTGTTGAAGCTTCCACTCCTGCGCAAACGCTACCAGTGGTTCGAAAAAAACCGCCCGCATCTGATGGCGAAACTTCAGCACATCAAAGAAGATGTCGATGGGCGCAAACTCATCTCGCTTGTCCCGCCCGAGCACCTCCGGCGAATCTGCGAGCGTTTGTTCGATGAATCGGAATTCCTTTCACCGCATGGTATCCGTGCCCTCTCAAAAATCTACGAAGAGCATCCCTACACTTTTACCGAAGGGGAAAAAACCGAGACCCTCGCCTACAGCCCGGCCGATAGCCCCGTGGCGATGTTCGGTGGCAACTCGAATTGGCGTGGCCCAGTCTGGATGCCGATGAATTATCTCATCATCGAATCGCTCCAAAAATTCGGCTTTTTCTTCGGCGACACATTCAAAGTGGAATTTCCGACCGGCAGTGGAGTTCAGATGAACCTCTGGGAGGTTTCCTTGGAGCTCGAAAAACGCCTCGTCGGCATATTCACCCGCGACAAAGATGGCCGTCGGCCCTTCAATGGCGGAGTCGATCTCTTCCAAAACGATCCCCACTGGCGCGATCTGCTCCTCTTCAACGAATATTTCAACGGCGACAACGGCTCAGGCGTCGGCGCCAGCCACCAGACCGGCTGGACCGCCCTCGTGGCCAAAATGTGCCGTCAGCTCCACACGTTCCAAAAAAATATCTGACCTCGGGCGCCGCATTGCGCATCGCAGTTCGACCTGTCTTAAGAAGCTCTGTGTTCTCTGCGACCTCGGCGGTCACTCCTTCATAGGGAACCCCCCGCATCAAGCTCCGTGCGTGGAGGCAGAGCGTTCGCGGTTCAACCACACGCGGGCGACACCTTTCATGCGAGTGAGAATATAATACACCGTCTGGCTGCGCTGGCGGACAAGTTCCGCGCCGACAATTTTCGGCACAAAGTCCGCCGGCACTTCAATGATTTCCTCGGGGGTCAGGCCATCGAGTCCCTTGCAGAGAATCGCCGTCATGGCTTTCGTGAGCGTCTGCACCTGCGGGCCAAGCGTAATACGGAAGGCGCAGTTGCGCTGTGGTGTGACTTTTAAAAACACGCCTACCGTGTCAGTGCATTCCTCATCTTTGCGAATATCCTCCAGATCGAAGGTCTCTCCGTCCCGCGGCCCTTGTTTCATTGCGGCGGCCGCATACGAGATGAGTGACTCGCGCTTTTCGGCATCCGGCAAGGACTCGAAGAGCGCGATGATTTGATTGAGTTTACCGGGATACACAGCGGTTTTTAGCCTCTCTCGATCGGAGCCCCAACGCGGTTTCCCCACTCGGTCCAAGATCCATCGTAATTGCGGACATTTTTGTAGCCAAGGAGGTAGGTAAGAACAAACCAAGTGTGGCTCGAGCGCTCGCCGATTCGGCAGTAGGCAACGACATCCTGCCCCGGCTGGAGACCTGCCTCGTCCTCATAAATCTGGCGGAGTTCGTTCACGCCTTTGAAAGTCGAGTCATCCTTCACAGCCATCTTCCAAGGAACACTAGCCGCACCGGGGATGTGACCGCCGCGCAGAACGCCTTCCTGGGGATACTCCGGCATGTGAGTGACCTCGCCGCGAAATTCCGCCGGTGACCGCACATCGATGAGCGCCATGCCAGCACGGCTCTGGGCGAGAGCCTGATCGTAAAACGCGCGAATCTCCGCATCGCAGCGAGTTTCGATTGGCACGTATTGGCCATGCATGAAATGCGGCACAGCACGTGTGAGATGCCGACCTTCGGCTACCCACTTGTCGCGCCCACCGTCCATGATTTTCACCTTCGTGTGACCAAACAATCGGAAGACCCAAAGCGCGTAGCAGGCCCACCAGTTCGACTTGTCGCCATAGAAAATGACCGTCGTGTCGTTCGAAATTCCATTGCGTTCGCACAGCGCCGAGAATTGCTGCGGCGTTATGTAGTCGCGGATCGTCTGATCCTGCAAATCCGAGCGCCAGTCGATGTGCACCGCGCCCTGAATGTGGCCGGTATCGTAGAGCAGAATGTCTTCGTTGCTTTCGATAATTCTGACATGTGGATCGGCAAGGTGTCCCTCAACCCACTCCGTGGTGACCAAGGCTTCAGGATGTGCGTAGCTTTTTTCACTCATATACTACTAAAATAAAGATTCGCCGCCGCTGTGCAAGACAGACGGGAGCAAATCTGGAAAAAGACACAGCACCAACGCATCACCTGAGCTGGGGCCTGCATTTCAAAAAAGTCCGGAATCCCTGCGCATCGGTTCCTACAATAAGCACCAAGTTGGGCGTAACGGTCGCAACATCAGCCGACATGCCTTGGAGTCAGCCCAGTGCCGAAAATATCCTCACTCTAAGCTGCTTGGTCTTTGATCAAACCATCAATTCCAAACAATAACTCAATGCCTGACACTGGAAAGGTTTGGACCTCAAAATAGGAGCTTATCTTTTTTGACCCGCACCTAATCCAAGTCGAAAAAACACTTTTCTACCGATCTTGGGCTTAGCGACTGGGCGAAAAATCCAACAACCTTTCCCTTGTAAGTTGCGAGTTTAGAGGGTGGTGGGCAGAACTGGATTCGAACCAGTGAAGGCGTAAGCCAGCGGATTTACAGTCCGCCCCGTTTGGCCACTTCGGTATCTACCCTATTTTCCTGCGGCTGGCTTACCTTGTTGGTGAGGCCTGATCGCGAGGGGCGAGAACAATGGATTTAATTTTGATTTTGGGCAAGGGAAAATCGTTGCTGTTTGTGGGGGCTTTGCTGATTTCTTCGAGAGTGTCGAGGCCTTCGAGGACGGTGCCGAAGACGGTATATTGGCCGTTGAGCTTGGGCAGGGGCTGGAGGCAGACATAAAATTGGCTGCCGTTGGAATTTTTTGCGGGGTTGATTTTGTCGGGGAGGCGGGCCATGGCGACGGCACCTTTGTCGTGTTTGAGGCGGATTTCGGCGGGGAGTGTGTAGCCGGGTCCGCCCGTGCCGGTGGTATCTGTTTGCCCTCGGCGGCTGGCGGGGTCGCCGGCTTGGATGAATGAGCCCGGGAAGACGCGAAAGAAGCGTTGGCCGTTGTAGAATTTTTTTGCGATGAGTTTTTTAAAATTCTCGACGGTGTAGGGCGCGGAGTCGTCGTAGAGGCCGATGGTCACTTGGCGCGGTTGCTTTTCCTTGGGAAATTGGATTTGGAGGACGGCGACATCTGGGCCGATTGTGGCGGCACGGGCAGTGGTGGCGCAGAGGAGCGCGGCGAGCGTGAGAGCGATGAAGGATTTCATAGGATCGGGAATGCGCGGCGTTCGACTTCGCCGAGCGGGCGGCCTTGCTCATCGCTGACGCCAAAGCGCTCGAGGTCTTCGAACTGGCGGTTGAGATAACCGAGGGCGGCAGTTTGTGCGATGTCAAAATGCGGCGCGGTGCTGGTGAGGTGTCCTGCAGTGGTAGCGGGCTGGCCAATGGGATGAAGGCGGATTGGAAGAGGGAGGTTGGCTGGCAGGGTTCCAAGGAAGCCGTGGAGGCGCTTGTTCGCTCGGCCCACGCTCTTGAGGCGGGAAACGGTCTCCTGGCCGACATAGCAGCCTTTGTCAAAGTCGACGGCGGTGTCTTCGAGGCGGGCTTCCTGTGGCAGGGTGTCTTCGGTGATTTCGATGCCCCATGCGGGTTGGCCGTGGACGATGCGGAGGAGGGCGAGTTGCGCGGACGTGGCGACGGGAAGAGATGTGGGTTTTTCGGCGATGTCGAAACCGGGCAGCCCAGTGCGATTGATGCGGAGGGCGCCAGCGGGTGGCTCGATGCCGAAGATGTGGTGCAGCGGCGACGGCGCGGACACAGGCTCGAGGAGGGCGTCATCCGCTATGAGATAGCGCTCGAGGCGTGCCTGAACGGCTTCAGCGAGGGCTTCGTCGCACTCGATGAGGAGATTATCGCCATCGCGCCAGACTTTGACGAGGGCGCAGAGTTTTCCTTTGGCCGTGAGGAGGCAGGCGGGGCGTGCGGTAAGAGGCTTGAGGCGCGTGATGTCGATACTCACTTGCCCATTCAGGTAGCGTGTGGCATCGGGGCCGCTGAGCTGGAAGCGAGTGCGGCCTTGGACCTCGAAAAAACTTGACGCGGGCGAGGGAGTCATTTTTTCCTGCGGAGAAGTCCCCAGAGGTTTTTGAATCCGGCGGGTTCGTGGGTGGCGTCATCTGCCGAAACGGATGCGGAGGCGCTTGGCGCTGGTGTTTCGGGGATCGTGTGGCCCTGGCCGGGAAAGTCATAGAAGCGGGAAATGACGGAGAAATCCTCGTCGCCCCAGCCGCGTTGGAGACCCGCCATGGCGATGCCTGCGAAGGCGCCTGCTGCGGGGAGCTCGATGTCTTTTTCCTCAGCCATCGCGAGGCCGATCTGGACATCCTTGAACATGTTCTTGAGAGAAAAGCGGGGGTCGAAGTCAGCTCCAAGCATGCAGGGGAGCTTGAGGTCGATCACGCCGGAGCGGGCGGCGTTATTCTCAAGAGCGAGGGAGAGTTTGTGGAGTTCTACGCCGTATCGGTCGAGCAGGGCGAGTGCCTCTGTGAGGGATGCGACGGCGTTTGCAGAGATGAGGTTGGTGGCGACTTTGACGACCGAGGCTTGGCCGACGCCACCGATTTCCAGAATTTGCTTCGAAGAGGCTTCGAGCTGCGGACGCACGCGCTCGAGGGCCTGAGGGTCGCCGCCGATGTAGTAAACAAGCTGACCTGCGGCAGCAGCATCCCTGCTGCCAGTGAAGGGGGCATCGAGAAAGGCGGCGTGTTTTTCCCCAACGATTCCTGCGGCGGTGAGTGTGTCGGCGGGGGAGACCGTGGCGTGGTTTAAAATGACATGCTCGGGCGTAAGCGCCGGGAGCATGGCGCGGAGCACGGAATGCAGGGCTTCGCCGTTTGAGACGAATATCTGAATGTGCCGGGCGGCCTCGGCGATCTCAGCGGGGGAGCTGAGGAAGTTTGGCTCCGGCCGCACGGTGCGGTTCCAGAGCCAGACTTGATGCCCTGCGCGCCGCAGGCAAGCTGCGACCCGGCTTCCGATGATGCCGAGTCCGATGACGCCTGCTGCGGTTTTTCCCGGTATCTGCTCCATGCGGGCTCTAGCTGGCCGCAGGCAGGAAGGTCTCGATCTTGGCGGATTCCTTGAGCTTGTTCAGCACGGCCTGAACGGCTTCGCGCTGGTTGGTGGATTTGAGGTAGGATACGACCTGTTCCTTGACCTGGTCGAACGGCGCGGTGCCGGCTTCTTTTTTGTCGGTGACTTTGATGACATGCCAGCCGAACTGGGTTTTCACGGGCTTGCTGATGTCGCCGACTTTTTGGACGAAGGCGACTTCAGCGAATTCTGGAACCATGCGGTCTTTCGGGAAAAAGCCGAGGTCTCCACCGGACTCGGAGGCGCCGGGTTCTTCGGAGAGTTCCTTGGCGAGCTTGGTGAAGTCCTCGCCTGAAGCGGCGCGTGCGGCGGCCTTTGTGGCGGCTTCTTCCTTTTGCTTCACGACATCCGCTGATGCGTCAGGATCAACCATGAAAAGGATGTGGCTGGCTTTGACGGTTTCGGGTTGCTCGAATTCCTTGATGTTGGATTCGTAAAAGGTCTTGGCTTGTTCATCGGTGACTTCAGTGGTTTTCACTTGGGATTTCATCCAACGGCTTTGTTGCAGGCCGGTGCGGATGTTTTCCTTCAGCTTCTCTGGGGTCATCCCGGCTTGGGCGATCTGGTCTTGGAAGGCCTTGTCATCGGGGAACTGGCCCTTGATTTTGGCGAGTTCGGCATCGACATCGGCATCGCTGACTTTCTCAGTGGAGGCTGCCTCGGCCACCAACTTATCCATGATCAAATCTTGGAGGAGCTGGGTGTAGCCGCCGAGTTGTTGCTGCGCGTTAAGATCGCCGATTTTGGCACCCGAGGCCTGGAGCGCGGCATTGAAGAGGTCCTGGAGTTGTTGCTTGGTGATGCTTTGTCCATTCACTGTGGCAACGAGGTCGGGGAGTTCGATAGGTTTGTTGTTAGCTGGAGCAGGTGCAGAGGTGTCGGCGGAGACCGATGCGTCAACTCCTGCTTCCTTGAGCTTCGTGACGATAGCTTGTGCTGCGGGGTCAACAGCCGGAGTGGCTTCAGCTTGGGGCTTGGGTTCGGCGGGCGTTGGAGGCTTGCAAGCAGGGAGCGTCAGCAGGCCTGCGGCCAGAAGAGGGATGATCGTGGCTTTCGTGGATTTGGAACGTGTCATGTGTTAAATATGGAAACTTCTCATCGCATGGACGGAAGGGGATTGCCAGTGGAAATTAGAGGGCTCTGCGAGGCTTTGCCGAATAAAGCGGGATCGGGGCCAACTTTGGATAGGCGATGGAAACTGCGCACGAGGTTTTAGCGTTGAGCAATCCCGCCGCATACTCCATGTTTTGCCTCCGTAATGAAGACCATCACCCTCTCCTTTGTGCTCTTGTGCGCCTCAACTCTCGCCGGCTTCAGCCAGGCTTCGCTGGCACCGCTGCCGCCAGACGGATTCGTGACTTTGGCACAGATCGTGAATGATTTCGCGACATCGGAAACCCAGGCGCTCCAGAAATACAATGGCATGCGGATTTGTGTTTATGGCCGTGTAGGGCAGGTCACCCAGTCTGATGACGAGATGGGCGATCCGCTCACGGCTTACATGCAGCTACCGACCCGCACTACTCCGGATGTGAAGGCTGTCTTCTCTGCCGACTTCATTCCCTCCTCCGTCGTAACAGTGGCGGATGACGATACAAAAGCTACAGTTTACCACGCCGACTGGAACGGCAATCTCTCGAATGCTACATCGTTTATTGTCGAGGGCGAAAATGTCGCGGTGCGAGGGACGTTCGACAACTTTGTCGCGGGGGACATCATTTTGAAAAACAGCTTCAAGCTCGCGCCGGAAGCCTTGCAAAAGAAGCTCACCGAACACGGCCTCACGACCCAGTAATTTGAACGACTTCGTTTATCCAAAATTCTACGACGTCATCGTCATTGGGGCAGGTCATGCAGGTATCGAAGCCGCGATGGCTTCAGCCCGTCTGGGCTGCGAAACCCTTCTGCTCACTCAAAATGCCGACACCGTTGGGCAGATGTCCTGTAACCCGGCGATCGGAGGTTTGGCCAAGGGCCACATGGTCCGGGAGGTCGATGCCCTAGGCGGCGCGATGGGGCTGAACACCGATGCGACCGGCATCCAATTCCGCATGCTGAATGCCACCAAGGGCCCGAGCGTCCGCGCACCTCGAGCGCAGTGCGACAAGAAAGCGTATCAGTTCCGCATGAAGGCGCTCCTCGAGCGCCAACCGCGACTCGATATGAAGCAGGGAAATGTCACGCGACTCGTGGTGGGGGAAAACGGTGTCGAGGGTTTAGAGACCAATCTCGGCCTGCGATTCAATGGCGGCGCAGTGGTGGTTACGACCGGCACATTCATGCGCGGCCTTCTCCATGTTGGGCTGAGAAACCAGGCGGGCGGGCGACTTGGTGATGCCGTTTCGACATTTAGTGACTGCCTGCGCGAACTCGGTTTCGAGGTCGAGCGCTTCAAGACCGGCACGCCATGCCGGCTTCTTGCGAAGAGTATCGATTTTTCCCAATGCGAGGCCCAGCAGGGCGATGAGCCGCCGCCGCTCTTCAGCTACCTCGCGGACACGCTCGTCCGCGGCACGGATGACCTCCACACCCTCAACGAATGGCGGGACGGCGCATTCCACGCACGCCAGATTTGTTGCTGGATCACCTACACCAACGAAACCACGCACGAAATCATTCGCTCGAACTTGGACAAATCCCCGCTCTACTCGGGAGTCATCGAAGGGGTCGGACCCCGCTACTGTCCGAGCATCGAGGATAAAGTCGTCAAATTTTCCGAGAAGAATCAGCACCAGCTTTTTTTGGAGCCGGAAGGTCGCCACACCGATGAGATCTATGTCAATGGCGTTTCGACGAGTCTTCCCTTCGAGGTCCAATACAAATTCATCCGCAGTGTGCGTGGCCTTGAAAATGCCGAAATCCTGCGACCCGGCTATGCGGTGGAGTATGATTACTGTCCACCGACCCAGCTCCACACCACGCTCGAAACAAAGCGCCTGCCGGGACTCTACTTCGCTGGGCAGATCAATGGCACATCAGGCTATGAAGAAGCCGCTGCGCAGGGACTCATCGCCGGCGCCAACGCGGCGCTGAAGTGCCTCAAGCGGCCACCGCTCACCATAGGCCGGCATGAGGCTTACATTGGCGTCATGCTCGATGACCTTGTGACGCGTGGCACGCCCGAGCCCTACCGGATGTTCACAAGCCGCGCGGAATACCGTCTCTTGCTGCGGCAGGACAATGCGGACCTGCGCCTCACCGGCAAGGCCATCGAGTCAGGACTGGTGGATGGGGAGCGAGCCTCACGTTTCGAACAAAAACAAACTCAGCTCAGCACACTAAAAAGCCGCCTGAACGAATTCAAAATCGACACGGTCCCGCTCGAGCGCTGGCTGAAGCGCCCGGAGAACACATGGTCCACCGTGCCTGACGAAATCCGCTTAAAGTTTCCACAACCCGTCTGGGAGCAGGTCGAGACCGATCTGAAATACGCCGGCTACATAACGCGCCAAGAGGAGCAAATCGCCCGCACCGTCCGTCACGAAGGCAAAGCTATTCCGGACTGGGTAGATTTTACAAAGATCAACGGACTTCGCACTGAGGCCGTTCAGAAGCTCGCCAGCGTGCGTCCAGAGACACTTGGCCAGGCTGCTCGACTCAGCGGCGTGACGCCGGCTGATATCGCGCTGCTTGGCGTATGGATCACACGCGGCTCAGAAAAAGCACTCATCACATGAAAACGCCCAATCGCATAGATACGAAATTTGAAACCCTCCGCGCCGGCGGTCAGTGTGGCTTCATTGCCTATATCACCGCAGGCGATCCGGATTTGAAATCCACGCCGGCACTTGTTGCCGCTCTCGAGCAATCTGGGGTGGATATTGTCGAGTTGGGTATTCCCTTTTCGGATCCCTTGGCGGATGGGGCGACCATTCAAGCAGCCTCGGGACGCGCTATCGATGCTGGCGCCACCGTGGTCGGCGTGCTCGATGCTGTGCGGGAGATTCGCCGAAGCTCCGAGATTCCCATCGTTTTCTTCACCTACTTGAATCCTGTCTATGTTTACGGCTTCGACCGGTTCCATGCGGATGCCGCCGCCGCCGGAGCCGATGGTCTCTTGATCCTCGACCTGCCGCCCGATGAGGCTGCGCGCAATGCCGAGTTGATGAAATCCCACGGGCTTCTCTCGATCCGTCTCATCGCGCCTACGACTCCGCCCGACCGCATGGAACTCATCGCCAAATCGGCGGAGGGTTTCATTTACTATGTCTCGCGCGAGGGTGTGACTGGCGAGCAGACGAGTCTCTCGGCTGATATTGCCACGCAGGTCGCCGAAATCAAAAAACATACCAACCTGCCCGTCGCGGTCGGCTTCGGCATTTCCACACCGGAACAAGCCGCTGAGGTCGCAAAGGAATCCGATGCGGTCGTGGTGGGTAGCGCGATCGTGCGCCGTATCGGCGAACATGGAAAATCTGCTGAACTGATCCAAAAAGTCACGCAGTTTGTCACGCCCATCGCAGCCGCTGTCAAAAAAGCCGCTACTTGATGAACCCCGCTCCGGTGAATGGCCCGGCGAAGGTCCCTTTCACGGGATGCGATGCCTTTTTTCTCGCCCTTGAGAATCTCATGGCCGCCGGCGGTCAGGGGCGGCACATTGGTCTCACCGTTCTCGAACTTGGATCAGATTTTGATATCTCTGCTCTGCGCGACGCCGTGCGCCGTTTCTCGCTTTCGCATCCATTGCTTCATGCGAAGCTTCGCCGCTCTTGGTTTCTTGGTGTGCCATTCTGGAGAACCCCGAAAACACTTTTGCCCGACGCGGTCCCGATCTTGGAGCAGCCACCCAACACCGACCGCGATTCTTTTTGCGAAAAGCTTCTAGGTTCCGGAGGTAGCCGCTTTTTGGAAATCCACGCCCTTCGTTCCGTAGACAAAACTACGCTCTTGGCGAAATGGTCCCACCTGCTCTTTGATGGCCGCGGCGCTGAACTCGCATTGCAAGAAATCGCTCGCCTCGCGCGGAATCCATGCGAGGCCCCTAGGCCTGTTGCCTCCTGGGGAATGCCTTTTCCACCAGCTAGGGGCCTCATTGCACGTTGGCTTGGCACGCGTGCCTTCGTGCAGCGGCATTATGAAATGAAGCCATTGGATTTCCGCTCCCTCGGTGGACCCTTTCCCAAACCCGGCGCGCCGGGGTGTCGCGTGTTGCGATTTTCAATAGAGGAGACAGCTCTGATGCGCGAGCGGGCCATTCGGCTCACGGGCGGGATTTTTCAGATGCCATATTTTTTCGCAGCTGCCGCGAGGGCTCATGCAGCGGTGTTCAAGTCACGGGGTCAGCGCCCTCCCTGCTTTGTAAGTCCAGTGCCAGTGCAGGCCCGAAAGCCCAAAGCGAGGCATCCGATTTTTCAAAACCAAGTCACTGTGCTGCATTTCAAACTCAATGCTCCAGACGCGGATGATCTGGAAAAATCCACCTCCGCCATCCATGCCCAATTTGAATCGGCCGTCCGCAGCCACCTAGAAACCTCATCCGCCACGATGCTTTGGTGGATGCGCCGCCTGCCAACAGCACTCTACCGCCGCTTCCTACAGAAGGACACGGCGGGTGAGATCGTCTCTTTCTTTCAATCGCACACCGGCGACTTCCTGCCAGGTTTGAGCGACATCTGCGGAGCACACATTACAAACGGTTGGCACATTCCCTCGGTATCCCAACCACCCGGCAGTGGTATTTTTTTCAGTGAGCGAGGTGGGCAACTCTCTGCAACGATCTCATGGCGCGAGAAATCGCTCACTGCGGCCGAGGTGGATACCATGGAATCCAGCCTTCGCTGTGATCTTTTGGGGGCGACCAATTCAAACACTCGGCGGGATTGACCAGAAGAGAGTTTAATGTTTTAATAATTTTCCCAAATAGGTGAGGTGGCTGAGTGGTCGAAAGCAGCGCTTTGCTAAAGCGCCGTAGTCCAAAAGGCTACCGAGGGTTCGAATCCCTCCCTCACCGCCATTTCCGATCTTGCTTATCTTTTGTAAAAATGGGGAGGTAGTTCGCAAGATTCGTGCTACTACCGCCTCTTCTTGACCTAACGCCTCAAAGTTGATTCATGGACCGGATGTCTTCAACCACACAGATCCTTCCTCCCAGCGGTCCGATCGAAAGCCTGAGTGAGGGAGATCGTGCGATACTCAGTAGCGCCGGATCTTTTGCATCCGCCAAAGCGGGTGAAAAACTTATCCACCAAGGAAAGCCACACGGTCGACTTATTTTTACCCTCAGCGGACTCCTGCATGCAAAGCGCGAGGACGATGGACACACTGAAATTCTTGGAAGCATCACCGCCGGCCAGTGGCTTGGTGAGATCAATCTTTTCGATCCTTCCACAGCGGTCTGCTCGGTAGAGGCTGTTGAACCCTCGGAGTATTGGATCATCACCCGCGATGCCTTTGAGAAGTTTATCAATAAAAACCATGCGGCTGGAAGCGTCCTTCTGATCGGACTCGCTATGACGCTGAGCAAGCGAATCAGAGAACTGACAGAAAAACGCGCAGTCCCCGCGAAATCCAAGAGCAAGCCATTCCTCTGGACAGGCCTTGCGTTTATGACTGTTCTTGCGATTGCGGCGACATGGAATTGGATCGGCGGAACGAACAGGATAAGTAGGCTTGGAGTTCAAAAGCAGCAGAAGATCGCTGAAGTCGAGCAGGCGTGGGAAGCGTCCAAGGTAAAGACGAAGGAACTCGAAATCGAAGTGACTCGACTTGAAGAGGAACTTGAATGGTCAAAGGCTGAAGCGGAAAAGAAAACCGCCGCGCCATTAGCAACGCCCGTGCCCCAAGAAAACATCCCTGCTGCAACGACTCCTGCCACCCAGCCAGCAGAGGTGATTCCGGATCTTTCAGTCAAGACGGATCAAGAGAAAGACCAACCGTCTCAACAGCCGCAAAACGAACCCTCTGAAGCCAAACCCAAGTCAACGCTCGTTCCTTATCCACCAGAAGTTACCCTTGTCAAAGAAACCATGGTTCCGCTGACTGTGGGAGGAAAAGTGTCAGGCAGTGCAACAATCGCACCCGGCAAGACATTCAAGGTCGTCGGAGCCGATGACACCACTGTGCTTGTAGCCATGGGTGCCTCAACTGTTCGAATTCCCAAAGAGAATTCCAACTTTGACGAAGCCTTGGATGTAGCCATCGCCCTCGCTGAGGAAAAAACCAAAGCTACCAAGCCAGCCGTGTCTGTAGCCACTGTGGTTCAGAAACCCTCTCCGACACCTGTTGCTGCGACTGCTTCAGGGCCAGAAATCCATCAAGCTGATTTGCATGCGGCCAGCACGGATTCGCCAGCCATCCAAATCGAAAAAATGGTCAAGCTCGTGACCCCGCTGAAGGTCCTTGATGCTCTGCAGGACTTCCGCAAGCCAGGCAAGGAGAGTGCGCGATCCGCGTTTATGAGAACCGAGGCCCGCAAGTGGGAACAGGCTGCTGAAACAGCCAAAAACTACTTGCGCACCCAGCAACCAGATGAGTCCACCAAGCGGCTGCTAAAAAATATTGTGCTTACCGCAGAGATGTTCGCAACCGAGAGATTCGATGGGATTGAAGTCAAACTTCATGAAATTGATGCGGGATGGCTCGTCATCAAAACAGACATGGAAATCTACGGTCCTGATGGCCCTCCCAAGCCGAGCGCACCTCAGGAGCAGTGATTTTTTAAAATCTCCTTAAAAACACGCCCAGCGTGGAAGTCAGCTTTTCACGGGGGCTCAGTGAAATGCGTTTTCGAAGGACGGGAAAATTTTCCCGTTCGATGCGGTCGAGTATTTTTTGGTAAACGGCGCTCATAATGCGGGCGGGCAGGAGCGATTTGAAGTCCGCCTGCGGAAGAATCGCTGCTGCAAAGCGTGCCCGCGCCTGCGCAGCCTCATGGCGCATGAGGGCTTTGAATCCAGCGCCCTCGTGTAAATTGAGGATTCCTTCTTCACTCACGCCGAAGCGGACAAGGTCGTCCTGTGGTAGATAAATCCTGCCCCGGCTGGCATCCTCTCCGATGTCGCGCAGGATATTTGTGAGTTGCAGCGCATGGCCAAGGTGCACCGCGTAGGTTTCGCTCTGCGGATTCTGGCAACCGAAAATTTTTATCGAAACCAATCCCACCGCACATGCCACACGCCAGCAGTAGAGTTCCAAGTCGGCGAGGTTTGGGAACCGCCGCGGCTCGATATCCGAGGCGCAGCCTTTGACGATTTCCGCGAAAAGTGAGCGGTCGATGGAATGCCGAACGACTAGGCTCTCCAAATCCGGAGGGAGTTCCTTCTCCAGAGCGGTAAGCCATGCCTCAAGTTGCTTGTGTTTTTCACCAACTGTGAGGCCGGTTTGGTCCGCGATGTCATCCACCGTGCGGCAGAAACGGTAAAAAAGCATGGCGTCGGTCCGGCGTGTGCGAGGCAGGCTGAGTAAAGCAAAGGCCAAGTTGGATGACTTGGCGCTGGATGCGGGAACAAGCTCCAGCGGTTTCATGGAGCTTTGGCGTAGTCTGTCAGCGATGTCATCTGCACAACATGGTCAGCAAACGGTAGCACATCGGTTTTGTTGCCATTCCACAGCACGGTAGTTCCACGCTCATCCGCCAGACGGCGCGCAAGGGGAAGCAGAAGGGGATTCGGTGGAGAAACAGCGATCAACACGGGCGGAGCGTGCACGATCGCCCTAGCAAAAGCGACACGCCATTGCACGGAATCATGAAGCTCGCCGACCGGAACTGCATTCAACTCGGGGATGCCTACAAACTCCAGCGCCGCGAGCGTGGATTCCTGGACTCCGTCTTGCCCGCAAATTCGAAAAAATGGCATAGCCACGTTTTCCGCAACGGTGAAGGATGGCAGCAAATGTGGATGGGTGAAAAGATATCCGAACGATGTGTCCCGAAGTTTTGTCGAAAGAGGCTCAGACATTTCCGATACCTCTTGATCGAGTAAAACAAGACTCCCGCTGTCTGGTCTTTCGATCAGCCCCAGAATACTCAGGAGCAGCTCCTTTGCTGCGGTATCTGAACCACAGAATCCCGTGAGGTCTCCACTCTCAAAAGAGGCCGAGAAACCCTCGATTAGCCCTTGCCTGAAGGTATTCGCAGTGGAGTAGCAGGTGATGTTCTCGCAGCGGAGGAGGCTCATGGAACTCCCTGCACACTGACACTGGAAAGGTTTCGGCAGCAATACGGAAAAGCACTCTGCCAGGCCATTATGGTTTTCTACAAAAAGAAAGATATCAGTCCCACGTTTTGGTTTATTTTTGAAATCACGGATGACCGGTTTGCTGAAAAAAACACTTTCGAGTGCTTGTGATGGTCGAGGGGGAGGCGGATTCCTGATGGCTGGGTTATTGGCAGCCGAGCCTTACTTGTTTTCCCAGCGTTCGAGGGATTCCTCGTGGAGGTGGCGGCGTTTGAAGTGGCGGGAGATGATCCCGTAGCGGGGGCTGAAGAGGTAGGCGAGGAGGAAAAGGACTCCGAGAATGAGCACGATGGCGGGGCCGGAGGGGATATTCGCCCAGAAGGAAACGAGCAGGCCTACGACGGCGCCGAAGGTTCCGAGTGCGGCGCCTCCCCAGAGCATGACATCGAAGGAATCGCTGAGGAGGTAGATGGTGGCGGCGGGTAGGATGAGCAGGCCGAGTGAGAGCAAAACTCCGACGGCCTGCAGGGATGAAACCATGGCTAAGACGATTAATAAAATGAGCATTCCCAGTAGCATTCCGACTGGCACGCCTTGAGTTTTTGCCACCGAGGCTTCGAAAATTGTGAGGAGAAGCGGACGCTGGAATGCCACGAGGAGGAGCATGGCGACGCAGGTGATTGAGTAACTCGTCCAGAGGTCGCTGTCTCCGACGCCGAGGATGTTGCCGAACAGGAAATGGTCGAGGCTCACTTTGACTCCAGCGTATTTGATGAGGGCGATGCCGATCGCGAAAGCGATGATGTAGAGAGCTGCGATGGCGGTTTCCTCTTTAACCCTTGAGCTTCGGGAAATGAGGTGTCCCCCGAGAGCTACGAAGACTGCAGCGAGGAGCCCGCCGAAGAGGAGGCCGAGTGGGGAGAGTCCGATCAGGATCGCGGCAAGGGCGAGGCCGGGCAGGAGCGAGTGGGAGAGGGCGTCTGCCATGAGGGCAAGGCGGCGGATGACGATGAAGGCGCCGAGAAATCCGTTGGTGAATCCCACGAGCACGCAGGCCAGCAGGGCGCGGCGCATGAAGTCGTATTCGAAGGGTTCGAGAATCCAGTTCATGAGTGGTGGTGCGCGTGTCCGCTGAAAACATGCACGGCGTAGGCGCGATCGAGGTTCTCTTTGGTGAAGGTATCGGCGGTAGGGCCGCATGCCACGAGTTCGCCGTTGAGGAGCAGGATGTGGTCGAAGAGGGCTTCCACGCTTTTGAGATCGTGGTGCGAGGCCATGATGAGTTTGCCGGCCTCGCGTAGGCGGCGCATCGCTTGGGCAAAGGCTTCCACCGCATTGCGATCGAGGCCGGTGAATGGCTCGTCGAGCAGGTAGATATCGGCTTTCTGCGCCCAGGCCCGGGCCAGGAAGGCGCGTTGTTGCTGCCCCCCGGAGAGAGCGGAAATCTGGCGGTCCGCGATGTCTTCCAAATCGCAAATGTGCAGCGCCTCCTCGACGGCAGCGTGGTCGCTGGCACCGAAGCGGCGCCATTTTCCGAGCGCGGGATAGCGCCCCATTTCGACGAGTCCGCGCACCGTGACGGGGAAATCCCAGTCCACCGCCTCGCGCTGCGGGACATAGGCGATCTCGCGGCCGGATGTCCCCTCGACCTGGTGTCCGCGAAACTCGATGCGGCCGGTTTCGAGTGGCAGCAATCCGGCGATGGCCTTGAGGAGTGTGGTCTTGCCAGCGCCGTTGGGGCCGAGCAGTGCGACGCAAGAGCCGCACGATAGGGTGGCGCTGAGATGGTGGACGGCTGGAATCCGGTTGTAGCTCACCGTGACATCCTCGAGGTGGAGTTTGTGGCTCATGGCTTCGGAATGGTTACCACATCCTCCACAAGTCCGGTTCCCCAGAAGGTCGAATCGGCTAGGGTTCTTCCGGCAAGGCGCACCTCCACTCGTAGGGCGGAGTTTCCAGCTGTGGGGTCGAAGTTTCCAAAAACGGCCAGGTCTTCCGGTTCGGCGGCGTTCATCGTGAAAGAAGCCGAGAGCGAAGTCACGGGGCCTGCGGATTCGATGGAGGGCTGATTGGCAACGCGCAAGACCAGACGGGCCGGAGCGGACGCGGTGAGCAAGACATCGTAGGCCGCCATTTTTTCGGGTTCGACCGGTGAGTAGGCTGGAAGCGGCACGGAGGGAGCGGGCCTTGTGAGGAGCCAAACCGGCACGCCAAGAAGGGCGAGACCGGCGGCCACCAAAAACAGACGCAGGAGCTGGAAACCGCGCACGGCTTATTTCAGCGCCTCCACGATGGTAGAGACATTGCTTTTCATCATTCCTTCGTAAGTCGCCACGGCACCGCTGCCAAGTCCATCCGCACAGAGCACGCCGCCGAGTTTTGCGCCGGTCTCGTTGGTGATTTGCTCAAGCACCTTGGGATTCTCGATATTCTCAGCGAAAATGGCTTTGATCTTGCGGGCTTTGATTTCCTCGATGAGGCGCTTCACTTTTTGAGAGGAGGGCTGGTCGGATGTCGAAATGCCCTGCACGGCGAAAATTTCGAAGCTGTTGTCCTTGGCAAAATATCCCAGCGCCTCATGGGAGGTGACGAGCACACGGCTCCCTTTGGGGAGCACGGCTAACTGGAGGCGGACCCATTTGGAAAGCGCGGCGAGGCGGCTCTGGAGCTTTTTGGCGTTCGCTTCGTAAGCGGCCTGGTCTGCTGGATCGGCGGCGATGAATGCGTCGCAGATTTGCGCCGCCACCGCCTGCACATTGGAAATGCTGTGCCACCAATGGGGATCAGTCGAACCGTGGCTGTGCGCGTGCGAGTGATCGTCGTGTTCCTCGCAAGCGGCCTCGATCGGTTTTACGACATCGCCGCCTACCACTAGGCGAACGCCGACTTTTTCCAGGCTCGGACGCAGCTTGTCGAGGTAGCCTTCAAATCCGAGGCCGCTGGCGAGGAGGATTTGGGAATTTGCGATGGTTTTTCGATCTCCCGGCGTGGGCTCGTAAATGTGCGGATCAACGCCTGGTTTGACGATCTCCGTTACCTCCACGCGTTCAGCGCCGATGTCGCGGGCCAGATCGGCCATCACTGTGCTGAGCGAGGCCACACGAAGCGGCTCGGCCTGAGCAAAGGTCGCCCATGCCAAAAAGACCGTAGCCATCAACAATCTATTCATCATAGACAAAACTGGCCCGCCCCTGTCATGCAAGTCAATTGCAAAAAAGACCTGCATTGGGTTTGCAACAACGGCGGAATCCCATCAGGATGCGGTTCTCAACTTTTAAAAACTATGGCTGATTATGATTTGATCGTGGTAGGCGGAGGACCTGCAGGTTATGTGGGTGCAATCCGCGCGGGACAACTCGGAAAAAAGGTGGCAGTGATGGAAATGGACCGCGCAGGCGGCACCTGTCTGAACTGGGGGTGTATCCCTACCAAGTCACTCCTCAAGAATGCCGAAGTGTATCAGATGATCAAAAATCACGCTGGCGACTTTGGCTTGAAAGTCGAAGGCCTGTCCTACGAGTGGGACAAAGTGATCGGCCGCAGCCGCAAGGTCGCCGACCGCCTTGCAGGTGGCATTGAGATGCTCCTCAAGAAAAATAAAGTAGATTACATCCGCGGCGAGGCCACGATTCCTAAGGCCGGAGTCGTGGAGGTCATCGACAAGGATGGCAAAAAGACCGAGCACAAAGCGGCGAAAATTCTCATCGCCACGGGTGTCGTGACTCGCGAGATGCCAGGCTTCCCGTTCAATGGAAAGAGCGTCATCGGCAGCCGTCAGGCCATGGTTTTGGACAAGCAACCGAAAGAGATTATCATCATCGGAGCGGGTGCCATCGGCATCGAGTTCGCTTATTTCTTCAACGCTTTCGGATCGAAGGTGACTGTGGTGGAAATGATGCCGAACATCCTCCCGGTCGAGGATACCGAGGTGAGCCAGACTCTGGAAAAATCCCTCGCCAAGCAGGGCATCAAACTTCTTACCGGCACGAAGGTCGATAAAGCCGAGACGACAAACAAAGGCGTGCGCCTCACGGTGAGCGGCAAGGCCACTGAAACGCTCGAGGCCGACATCGCGCTGGTGGCGATCGGCGTTTCGCCTCTTATGCCGAAAGGTGTGAAGCTCGAGACCGATGCCAAGGGTTATCTGAAAACCAACGACAGCTACGAAACCAGCGTCAAAGGCATCTATGGGGCGGGCGACATCATTGGGCCGCCGTGGCTCGCTCATGTGGCCAGCTACGAAGCCGTCCAGTGTGTGGAAGGCATGTTCGCCGGCAAGAAGCCGAAAAAAGTCACCGTCTTTCCAGGTTGCACATATTGCCAACCGCAGGTCGCAAGCGTCGGGCTCACCGAGCGTGCGGCGGTCGAGAAGGGAATCAAATTTAAGGTTGGCAAGTTCCCGTTCATGGCCAGCGGTAAGGCGCTTGCGGTCGGCGAGAGCGAGGGGTTTGTGAAACTCCTCGTTGGCGAGAAACACGGCGAAATCCTCGGCGCGCACATCATTGGCGCGGACGCTACTGAGATGATTGCCGAGCTCGGACTCGCGATCAACATGGAGGCGACCTACGAGGAGATCACCGCTACGATCCACGCTCACCCGACACTGAGTGAAGCCATCCATGAGGCCGCACACGCCTCGCAGGGTCACGCGATTCACTTCTGAATTAACATCGCAAACCAGGGTCGTTACACTGCGATCCTCTTCAAAAAACTCCTTCCGTCGCGGAAGGAGTTTTTTGTTATAGAGCGTTGTCTTTCGAGTAGAACCAGGGATTTAGCTTTGCAGCGATTTCAGCGGCAGCCATGAGATGGGTGGCCGCATTTTGATATCGCGCGGCGCGTCCGAGGAGTCCCAATGTCACCAGCGGATCCGCGTTCGAAGACATGCTTTCCAGACGAACGGCAAGAATCCACTCGTCAAACTCCGCAATGGCCGCTCGCAGCGGAGCGACATCCACCGAATATGGACGGCCACTCGAAAAGGAGGTTTCGATTTTTTCTAGAATGCCGAAAAGGCAGTCGCGAATTTTTTGTGAGAGCCCATTGGCATTCCTCTCCTCGCAAGGATCGGACTCCCAAATGCGGCTTGCAGTGAAGCGGTCCAAATGATCCAGAAGGGCTCGGAGGTTCGGAATCTCGGCCTCCGGGTAAACCGTCCGCACCATATTGGCCAAGCGCAGGTGGATTTCGCCAGGCAGGACGCCCAGACGCAGCGAACCCTCTGGCGTTGGCCCGCCTGACGTGAGGGCGGTGCGCTGGATGCGCAGCAATTCCATGAAGCGCTCTCGCATTTCGCGTTGTGGCAAAAGCGGCCAGAGCGTGCGTTGAAAGAGGGCGGCAATGAGCGTGCCAGTTGAAACACCGAAGAAAATATCTGCGATGGATTGGAACGAGACAGGTTCCTGAGCGTTCAGTCCCAGAATACCGACGAGGCCCATCATGGATATATTCATCACAGTCGTCACGCCGGCCGTTTTGTAGGCCACTTGCCCATAAACAAAGAGCCAAGTGAAAATCAGGATATTCATCACGGCATAGCTCGAAAGGAGCGGAGCAGCGAGAATGAGCCCGAGACAAAGGAAAAACAGGCAAGGAACGGCCACTACCACGACATGCCACGCACGCAGGTCGCCCCGCCCCTCGGGGCCTATGGGAAGCAGGCAGCAAAAGAGCCAGGCACAAAGAACCATTGCGCCTCCCCCTGGAGGGTGCACCCAGTTCATGAGAACAAGCGCGGCAATCAGGGAAAGGGCGGCGCGGATACCATTCTTGATCCAAAACGAGGGCGGCATACCGGGAATGAGTTGGCGAAGATTAGGTGCCTTGTGGTTTTTCTTTTTCAGCGGCAGCCCCTCAAGTAAATCCCGGCAACGGACAAGTTCCTGATGGATTTCCTCGAGGGAGAGACACTCGAGGCTGATGCCGAGTATGTCCTCCAGACCCACATTCCTCGACCGGGGATCCTGGCGCATGTCGAGGATGGCCTGCGTGAGAGCCTCCACGGCGGCGTTGATTTGCTCCAAGCCCTCTTGTTGCAACCCAGAGGTGGTTGATGGGCTTGAGAGAAGGGTGAGTTGGGATTCGATGGCTTGGTGGAGTTCGGAAATCCTGCCACCTGTGAATTGGAGGAAGAGGGGATTTTTCCAACGAAGGCCGGCCATCGGCCGAATGGCACTATGGATGCGCCGAACGGAGGCCAGAAGCTCGACATAGGTCTCCATCTTAGCGCGGAGATAGCGGCTCTCGCGTCCACCAAATCGCAGGAGTTGCCGCAATTGGTTCAACCGCTCATCGCATGCGATACCATTACCGGGAGCGTCTGAGTGGATGGATGAAAAATAATCGCGCAAGTCGCGAAAGAGTTCCTGCATGCCAATGAGGAATTCATTAGCTGCGTAGCGAGGCCAAAGCAGACTCTGCACGAGGAGGACAGACAGGATTCCAATAACGACCTCCTGGATTCTCCAGATCATGAAAATCCAGGAGTTTTCGGGCTCCGCAATTCCGTTGCTGCACACGACAACCGCCGTCATTGCGCAAAGGAGAAACGCATAGGGGTAGCGCGCTTGACCGAACATCGCCGTGGTGGAGGCGACCAGGAGTCCCAAGAGGCTGAAAAAAATGAGAGGATCCTGCTCGAAAGCAGCCGTGAGCAGGTAGCCTGCGAGACCGCCGATCATTGTGCCAATGATGCGGAGAATCGACTTTTCCTCAACCGCGCCGATGTATTGCGCAACCATGAGCACAAAGACGGTGAAGAGCGCCCAAGTGGGCTCGTGGCTTTTATTCAAAAGCGCGGCAAATACTGCAAGCATCCCGGCAACCCCAAATTTCACGCTGAAGCGGAACGATCCATCTCGCGGCAATGCCACAAGCCAGCCCCAAAACGAGCCGGTTGCGGAGGTCGTCTTCAAGACAGGTTCGGCTGTGGCGTTCATCGAAGGTCTATGAGTTTATCCATGTGGCGCAGGCCGACAACGAAAGAAAGAACTTTACCCGCTCCGTGCTCCCGCAATGATTTCCAACTCATGAGCGAGAAACAACAGACAGCCGTCTCCCCGAGGCGGGAAGAGGATTTTCCGGAATGGTATCAGCAAGTCATCCGCGCGGCGGATTTAGCCGAGAACTCGGAGGTGCGCGGTTGTATGGTCATTAAGCCGTGGGGCTATGCGCTCTGGGAGCGCATGCAGGCCGTGCTGGACGGGATGTTCAAGGCGACCGGCCACAAGAACGCATATTTTCCGCTCTTCATCCCGCTCAGCTACCTTGAGAAGGAAGCCGCCCATGTGGAGGGCTTCGCCAAGGAGTGCGCGGTCGTGACGCACCACCGGCTGGAAGCCCGCGACGGCAAACTCGTGCCCGCCGGCGAGCTCAGCGAGCCGCTGGTCGTGCGCCCGACCTCTGAGACCATCATCGGCGCAGCCTACGCGCGCTGGGTGAAGTCGTGGCGCGACCTTCCAATTCTTCTCAACCAGTGGGCCAATGTCGTCCGCTGGGAAATGCGGCCCCGCCTCTTTCTCCGCACCGCCGAGTTTCTTTGGCAGGAGGGCCACACGGCGCACGAAACCCGCGCCGAGGCGGAGGAGGAAACGATGAAAATGCTCCGCGTTTACGAGACCTTCGCGCGCGACTTCCTCGCCGTGCCGGTTCTCTGCGGAGAGAAGAGTGAGGGCGAGCGCTTCCCCGGCGCAGAACGCACCTATTGCATCGAGGCCATGGTGCAAGACCGCAAGGCCATACAGGCTGGAACCTCGCACTTCCTCGGTCAAAATTTCTCCAAAGCCGCTGGCATTCAGTTCCAATCCCGCGAGGGGCAACTCGAACACGCCTGGACGACCAGTTGGGGCGTGAGCACGCGGCTCATCGGAACCCTTATCATGATGCACTCAGACGACGATGGGCTCGTCGTCCCGCCACGCATCGCCGCCACGCATGTCGTGATTGTGCCGATCACCCCCAAGGAGGACGGCAAAGCAGCGATCCTCGAAGCCGCTGAAAACCTCGCCTCCAGCCTGCGCTCGGTGGCTTTCCACGGAGCCGCGCTCAGCGTGGAGGTCGATTCCCGCGACCTCGGTGGCGGTGTCAAAAACTGGGAATGGATCAAAAAAGGCGTGCCAATCCGCATCGAGATCGGTCCGCGCGACCTCGCGCAGGGAACAGCCGCCGTCGCCCGCCGCGACAAGGGTCCTAAGGAAAAATCCTTCCTCCCGCTCGCGGAAATCCCGCAGATCACTACCACCATGTTGGAGGAAATCCAGAGCACGCTTCTCCAGCGCGCCACCGAATTCCGAGACGCCAACATGGTTCGAATCGATACCGAAGAGGAATTCTACAAATTCTTCACTCCACAAAACTCCGCGAAGCCTGAAATCCACGGTGGCTTCGCTCTCACGCACTGGAACGGCAGCACGGCAGTAGAGGAAAAAATCAAAACCGATCTCAAGGTGACCATCCGCTGCATTCCCTTCGATGAGTCGCCTGAGTCTGGCACCTGCCCGTTCAGCGGTGAATCCAGCCGCCAGCGTGTGATCTGGGCGAAGTCGTATTGACGGCACGGGCTTCATCGCCATGCCGCCCGACTCCAAACCGACTTTCCGCGAAGCGTTGAGGTTTTGGTTAAAGCTCGGGTGTATTGGATTCGGCGGCCCTGCTGGGCAGATAGCGATCATGCACCGCGAACTCGTCGAGCGGCGGCGATGGATCACAGAGGCAGATTTTTCACAGGCGCTGGATTTTTGCATGCTCTTGCCAGGACCCGAGGCCCAACAATTGGCGACTTGGTTCGGTTGGCGCTTGCACGGCGCAAAGGGCGGCATCGCGGCGGGGGCATTATTCGTGCTGCCGGCGGCTATTCTTCTTCTCGGCTTGAGCTGGCTCTACATGGTGGGCGGGCATCTCCCGTGGTTGGCTGATTTTTTTAGAGGTCTCGCGGCTGCGGTAGTCGCGCTCGTTTTTGCGGCTGTCCCGCGACTGGGCCAGCGGGCGCTGAAAAATTCTCTTCACTGGGTTTTTGCGGCGGCATCCTTTTTCGCGATTCAGTTTTTCAAAACGCCGTTTGTCGCGATCCTTGCTGTGGCGGCTATCGCGGGTTGCATATCGACGCGGAGCCGTCCGCCCGCCTTGATGAATAACGCTCCGGCACCATCTTGGCGCGAGACTTTGGTGACTGTGGCTGTTTGCCTCGTGCTTTGGTGGATGCCGATCGTGGGTGTAGTCTGGTGGCTCGGCTGGGAAAGCACGCCTGCGCGGATGGGTTTGTTTTTCAGCCAAGCGGCTGTAGTTACATTTGGTGGGGCTTATGCGGTGCTACCGTATGTGGCCCAGCAGGCTGTCGAAACACACGGATGGTTGACCGATACGCAAATTATGTCTGGACTCGCCCTTGCAGAGACGACACCCGGGCCGTTGATCATGGTGCTGCAATTTGTCGGCTTCGTGGGAGGTTGGCAAAATCCCGGATCTCTACCCTCTGCCGCCGCTGCGGTTTTGTGTGCTGCGCTCACGACATGGGTCACCTTTCTGCCATCGTTCCTATTCATCTTGGCGGGCGGGCCCCATGTCGAAAAAATCTTCGCCCTGCCATGGCTCTCCGGTGCTCTTTCAGGGATCACCTCCGCCGTGGTCGGAGTGGTTATGAGCCTCGCGGTGGATTTCTCCCGTCACGCCCTGTGGCCCTCCGGCGGCGGATTCGATTGGTTCGTCGGCGCGCTCTCCGTTGTGGCGTTTTTCGCACTCAAGCGCTTTCCCTCGGCACTCCTGCCGGTGATCGCTGTCTGTGGCTTGGCAGGATGGCTCGGCGGTTATTTTTGTTTGCTGCCTGTTCTTCACTGAATCCAATCATCACCGCGTAGCCTGGGCGAAATCACATAAGAAAAAGATGTTTTTGTCCTGCTAACACAATCAATTTGGCTTTTGTCCTGTTCGTGGAGTTTTCAATGTCGGCTTGGCAGCGGGAGGCTTGGGGGGATTGATGGCTCGCACGTTTGACTTTGTGAGGAGCGGGATTTCACGAAGGGCTTCGATTCGGACTTTTGCAAGTCCTTGGTTATAGGTTCCCAATTTTTTTGCGGCGGCCACGCTGAGGTCGATGATGCGACCTTTCACATATGGCCCGCGATTGTTGATGCGCACGATCAGCGAGTTACCGGTTCTTAAATTGACAACCCTGACTCGTGTATTAAACGGAAGTTTTTTGTGGGCTGCCGTGAGATCGGCAGCGCGGTAGGTCTCGCCATTTGCGGTCAAGCGTCCGATCCAGCGCCCACCATACCAAGAAGCCATTCCATACTCAACCTGGGTCGGCGTGCCGGAGTAAATCTGTGTATCGCGTCCATTGGGAAAAGATTCAATGAGCATGCGGGTTTTGCAGCCCGCAAGGAACATGCAGAGGACCAAGAACAAAGCGCAACTCCATCCCCGCATTTTCGCTTCATTCGGATTTGTCTCAGGGGTCATGGGGATGGTGAGTCCAATACTTCGAGGGCGGCCGAAAGTGCGTTCTCGGGAGTGGCCGCACCGCTCAAATTCAAAGTGGGGAAATTAAATTGGGTGCGCCCCCAGGTCAATTGGCGTTTCGCGTAGCGCTGCGTCGCCAGCACCATGGCGGCCTTGCACTCGATTTCGGTGATTTCACCTCGGAGGAGTTGCTGGATTTCGCGGAATCCGATGGCCCGGGCGGCACCCCCACCCACATGCGAGGCGGCCTGCACTTCCTGAACGACGCCAGAGGTAAACATGGTTTCGACATTGGCTGTAATGCGGCTTCGCAGGTCGTCGCGATCCCTTATCAGCACGAGGCCGCGAAAGAGGTCCTTGTCTTGGCTCCAAGCGCTTCGGGATTCCGCCAAAGGCTTACCAGTGAGAATAACGATTTCGAGTGCGCGCCTGACTCTTACGGGATTGCGCGTATCGATGGCAGCAGGTGCGGCGGGATCTTTTTCACAAAGTTCTGCGAGCACATCCACGAGTGGCATGGCGTTGATGCGGGCCCTCAAATCGGCATCTGCTTTCGGCATTTCCACCAAGCCGTGGGTGAGGGATTTCAGGTAAAGACCGGTTCCTCCGGTTAAAATCGGCACGCGACCGCGTGATTCAATGTCTCGAATGCAACGCCAAGCGGCATCTGCATACATCGCGGCGTCGAATCCCTGCTTGAGATCTAAAAAGCCTACTAGGTGGTGGGTAACGAGCGAGCGGAGATCCTCCGTAGCCTGTGCCGTGAGGATTGGTAGCCCAGCGTAGATTTGAAAAGCATCCGCACCTACGATTTCTCCTCCCAGGCGGAGGGCCAGTGCAACGGCGAGAGCGGATTTTCCTGTGCCTGTAGGCCCCGTCACGATGATCGGACGGGACCCTTTGGCGAAGGATGTTTGTGTGCTACTCAGCGGCTGGGGCGGCGGTGCGTTCCGAGCGGCGCTCCTCAAGAGCTTTGGCTCCGCTCACCACGAGTTTGCGGCCCATGAATTCCTTGTCGTGGAGTTCCGAAACCGCACGCTTCGCTTCATCCACCGACTGCATTTGCACGAAGGCAAATCCCTTGGAGCGCATATTATGGCGGTTGACGACGATTTCCACATTTTGCACCGATCCCACTCCATTGAAGAGGTCGAAGAGATCGCTTTCACCGGCGTCGAATGACAGGTTGCCTACATACAGGCGAGGCGAGGAGACCTCCACCACCTCTGGCGTGCGCATGCCGGTCGGGCGTTCGCTGCGGCTCTGACGCTCGCGAGCAGGGCGCTCGGAGGAGGCATTTTCTGCACTCCGTGGGGAACGTTCCTCGCGGGCGGGCCTTTTGGGTTGTTCTTGTTTGCCTGTTAGGAATCCAAGGATTCTTGCGAGGAGCGATTTTTTTGCCTTGGGTTTGTTTTCGTGCTGGACGGAGCTGGATCGGTTGCCGCGCTCAGGGCGTCGGTTGGACCCGCGGCGCGACGAACGACGTGTTCCGCTGGGTGAGTATTCTGATGACATGTTTTCTAGTATTGCGTTGCATGGCCTCCTAGCCGCGCGGAGAAATCCTCCCCACAGAAACGGCACGGACGGCAGTTCTGCTTCCGACGATGCACACCCCCTTGCAAGTGTGTGCTTAACGCACACTGCAAAGAACATGAGTGACGCGATGAATTCAGACCTTGGACCGAAATGAAATGGGTCGCTGGAGCCGTAATGCATAAATGATAGCGTCGGAAGCGCTTTGAATATTCCCTATTCAAAAAGGAAACTCAAGGCGTAAATGATGCGTAGATTTTTTCAATGTGCATTTATTTTGCTAATGTCGGCCGTTTTTTGTTCGATTGGATGAGTTTTATGAAATGTCTGCTTCTTCTCATTGCTGTGTTATTGTCTGGTTGTGCCGCGATACAGCAAGCTGATCGTTCGAACACGGAGCGACTTCTGGCGGCTGCTGGATTCAAGGTTTTGCCGGCTAACACCCCCGAGCGCCAACTCTCCCTCGAAGCAACGCGGCCTTACAAGGTCGAGCGTAAGCTCAAAGGCGAGGAGGTCTATTATTTCTATGCCTGCCCGGATCAAAGTATCGCCTACATTGGAAATCAGACGGACTACTCAAAATACCGCGAACTCGAGCTCCAGCAGGAAATCGCCAATCAAAATACCGCCGCTTCTGAAAATGCCGTGCTCGCCGCGCAGCAGTGGAACGACTGGCGAGTCTGGGGACCGTCCGCCGCCCTGCCTCCGCCTCGCATGGGGCATCGCTGACCGGGCACCCTACAAATCCTGGCGCAACTTTGGTGGGAGGTGCGTGTTTAAAGAATCATGCTCACCCAGCTTCCTGCTGGCGACTGGACCCTCGAGGCCGCCGCCCATCTTTTGAACCGCGCGGCATTTGGCGGTTCGCCTGAGGAAATCCAGAGGCTCCATTCCATGGGACACGCGGCTGCCGTTCGGCGTCTCTTGAATGCTGGCGAGGATGAGGATCTCTTTCCTGCTCCGGAAATCGAGCCGATGAAAGTTCAGGGCCCCAGAAATGACTCCATGACTCCCGAAGAGCTCGCGGAGAGGAGGAAAATCATGAATGCGCAAGCAAGGGAGCGAACCTTGGAGGCCCGGCTTTGGTGGATTCAGCGCATGGCCTCCAAGTCCTACCCAGCGCGCGAGAAGTGTGTTCTTTTTTGGCACGGCCACTGGGCGACAAGCATCCAAAAGGTTAACGATCCCTTCTTTGTGTTGCAGCAAAATCAAACGCTGCGTGCTCATGCCTTCGGCCTATTTGCGCCTTTTGCCAAAGAGATGTCGAAGGATCCCGCCATGATCCGCTACTTGGACTTGAACTCCAGCAAGGTGGGGCATCCGAATGAAAATTTTGCCCGCGAGTTCATGGAGTTGTTCACCCTTGGTGAGGGGCATTACAGCGAAGAGGACATTCAGGAGGCTGCGCGCGCCTTCACTGGCTATCGCATCAATCCCAAAACCGGCGGGTTTTTCTTTTCTCGGAAAAACCATGATGCCGGTGCGAAAAAAATCTTCGGGAAGAGTGGGGCGTTCGATGGTGATGCGACGGTGGATCTCATTATTTCCCAGCCGGAGTGTGCGGAGTTTCTCTCGGCAAAAATCTGGAATTTCTATGTCGGAGAAAAACCCGCCAGTCCAATGAACCAAGTTCTGGCCTCGGAATACCGCGCCTCGGGCCTGAAGACCGGAGATTTTCTCGAAAGGATTTTTCTAAGTCGCGAGTTCTACTCCCCCAAATACCGGCGGCGTCAGATCAAAAGTCCTGTTCAGTGGCTCATCCAAACCTGCAAAAATCTTGAAAGGCCCATGCCGGATCCCAAAACGGTTCATAATAGTCTGGACCAACTTGGACAGGTTCTCTTCGCGCCTCCGAATGTGAAGGGATGGGACGGCGGGCGTGCGTGGATCAGTTCCTCTTCGCTTTTGTTGCGTTACAATTTAGCTGGCACGCTGGTCAGGGGAGGCAGTGACGCTGCGCCAGATATGGAAAAAATCCTTCCTGAGGGAACTCCTCCGCCGCAGGCATGCGAACTTCTCGCATGGCGCCTTTTTCAAGCTCCCATGAATCCTACGCTGCGTGAAAAGACACTTCACCTGCTCGAAAAAAACGGGAACTCGCAGGCCGGTCGCCGCGATATTGTCCATTTATTGATGAGCACCCCGGAATTCCAACTGACATGAAACACGCCCTCCACACCCGCCGAGAGTTTCTTCGCACTTCCCTCCTTGGTGGAGCCATTTCTTGGACGATCCCAGCCTTTTTGGAGCGCACATTTTTCACGCTGGATGCCATGGCTGCGGACTCTGCGATTCAGACTGCCACGGGAAAAGACGGCCCGATCTTGATCGTTCTCCAGTTGGCAGGCGGCAATGATGGCCTCAATACTCTGGTTCCATTTGGCGATGATGCCTATTTCCGCGCCAGGCCAACTCTTGCGATCCCTGGCGGAAAGACGCTGCGCTTGACCGATCATCTCGGATTGCATCCGAAGCTCGTGGGACTCAAGTCGCTTCATGACGAGGGGCACCTCGCGATTGTGCAAGGCGTGGGCTACCCGAATCCGAACCGCTCACACTTTCGTTCCACCGAGATTTGGCACACAGCCTCAGATAGCTCTGTGACGGAAAAGTATGGATGGATGGGCCGCTACTTCGACTCTTGCTGCAAGGGCGAAGATCCATCTATCGGAGTTAGTATCGGAAGTCAGCCTCCGCAGGCTTTTGCCGCTCCCGAGCCTCGTGGAATCTCGTTCTCTCGGCCAGAGCAATTCCGCTTCGATCTCAAAAATGCATCCGACCGTAATGCCGCGGACGATTTTTTCCGCTCGGTGAATGATTTTGAGTCCGGGCAGATGGATGGAGGCAGCATTGGTATGTTGCCAGGGCATGCGGATGGAGAAGGCGACGCGTTGGATTTTCTTCAGCGAACCTCCCTCGATGCCGTCATGAGCTCCGACAAGGTCGCGGAGATCATCAAACGCACCCGGCCAGGGGCTTCCTATCCCTCGAACAGGCTTGCGGACTCGTTGAATCTCGTCGCAAGGCTCATCGGAGGGGGAATGCCTACGCGTGTCTACTATGTGGCTCAAGGAGGATACGACACACACAGCAACCAGACTGGCGCCCATGAAAGGCTCATGGCGGAACTCGACTCGTCGCTCTCCGCATTCTGCGCGGATTTGAAGTCCCAAGGGAATTTTGATCGGGTTCTCTTGATGAGCTTCAGCGAATTTGGGCGCCGAGTTCAGGAAAATGCCAGCGGTGGCACGGACCACGGCGCCGCCGCGCCACTTTTCGTTCTTGGAGGAAAGGTTAGGCCGGGCATTTATGGAGCGCCTCCCAGCCTAACTCAATTGCACGATGGCGATATCATTCACAACATCGACTTCCGCAGCGTTTACGCGACCGTTTTGTCGAAATGGCTCAATGCCCCTGTCGAGCCGGTTCTGAAACGAAGCTTCCCGCTGCTGTCTTTTGTTTGATGCTGTGCTCCGAGCGCAGGGTTGATGCGGCGGCTTCTTTGCTTTCTACTCGTGGAAATGTCCGCAACGCTGCTCATTGTTGATGACGAAAAAAACACCCGCGACGGTCTCCGCAATGCGCTGGAGACCGAGTTTGAGGTTTATGTCGCGCCGGATGTCGATGGTGCCCTTGCCACTCTGGAGAGCGTGCCGGTGGACGTCGTGCTCACCGACCTGCGGCTTGGCGGAGATGATGGCATGTCGCTCATCGAGCGGATTGTCAAAAAAACTAATCCGCCGATTTGCATCATGATGACGGCTTACGGATCAGTGGATACCGCTGTGGAGGCGATGAAGCGCGGAGCTTACGATTTTGTTACGAAGCCGGTGAACATAGACCGGCTCGAAATTCTCATCAAGCGCGCTCTCCGCGAGCGCAACACCAATCGCGAAAACAAGGAGCTTCGCTCGAAGGTTCAGAGCCAGTTCCGCGTCGATGGTATGATCGGTCGATCGCCCGCGATGGTGGAGGTTTTCGATACCATCAAGCAGGTCGCTCCCTCGCGCGCCACTGTGCTTGTGCAAGGTGAAAGCGGCACCGGCAAGGAACTCGCGGCCCATGCGATTCACGAACTCAGTCCGCGCTCGAAGGAGAAATTCGTAGCCGTTCATTGCGCCTCACTCACGCCCGAGTTGCTCGCCAGTGAGCTTTTCGGCCACGAAAAAGGCGCCTTCACTGGAGCCTTTGAACGCCGTATCGGCCGCTTCGAGCAAGCCAAAGGCGGCACGCTTTTCCTTGATGAAATCGGTGAGATCGATCTCACCACACAAGTCAAAATCCTGCGTGTCCTCGGCGAAAGAACCTTCGAACGCGTGGGGGGAGGAGATACCCTCGCCGCCGACGTCCGACTCATTGCTGCAACCAACAAGAACCTTTCAAAACTCGTCGCCGAAGGGAAATTCCGCGATGACCTCTTTTTCCGGCTGCATGTTGTTCCCCTCACCATGCCGCCCCTCCGCGACCGCAAGGTGGACATCCCGCTTTTGGTGGATGCCTTTTTGCAGGAAACCGCACTCGAAAACGGGAAGCCCCATCGCGAAATTTCACCAGAGGCAATGGAAAAGGTGCTGGAATACGACTGGCCTGGCAACGTCCGCGAATTACGCACGGCTGTGGAGCATGGCGTCGTCATGGCCTCCGGCCCGCAAATCACCCTGCGGGACATGCCGGCGACACTCCGCCCGCCAAAAACCTCTGTTGCCGATCAAAGTCACGCGACCACCACTCCCAGAGGATTGAATTTGCGCGATACCGAGACCTCACTTATCCTCCGTGCGCTTGAGGATTGTCGGGAAAACCGCAGCGAAGCCGCCAAAAAACTCGGCATCAGCCGCCGCACATTGCACCGACGCCTTAAGGAACTAAACCTCTTCAAACGCTTACCAAAAACTTAAAAAATGGCTCAACCAGGAAAAAGTCTGCAGGATGTAGTTCACTCCCTTGACCAAGGTGGACTTGTTCCAGTTATTCGCGTGGCGATGTTCGGCGCCCTTATTTTCACGCTGACGCTTCTTTATCTCTTTGTTCAGTTTCGCGGACTCTCAAGCGCCACGGCGATGGATCAGGCTCAAATCGCCCGCCAACTCGCGATGGGAAATGGATTTTCTACACAATACATCCGCCCGCTTGCGATTTGGCAGCTTGAGACGGCAGGGAAAAAAGTTCCCAAGGACGCGTTTCCGGATGTTTTTCAGTCGCCCCTCAATCCGCTCATCAATTCCATCCCCTTGAAAATGGTTGAGTCCTCGTGGAAGCTCACTCCGACCGATTTGGTCTACGTCGGCGACAGGATGATTGCCGGCACGGCGATACTGCTTTTTTTCCTTTCCGTCTGGATATGGTATCACGTCGCCTGCCGTCTCTTTGACAGGTTTGTCGCCTTGATTGGCTCTGCCATAGTCCTTCTCAGCGATCTGATGTGGCAATTTTCGCTCTCGGGTTTGCCTCAGATGCTACTCCTGCTCCTTCTTTCCATCGTCTGCTGGCTCACACTCAGAGCCATGGAAAAGCGCGACGAGTTTGTTTCCTCGTTGATGTTTCTATTTGCCGCTGGGGCGATCTTTGGACTGATGGTTCTGACTCACGGCGCGGCTTTCTGGATTTTTCTTGGATGGCTTGGTTTCACGCTTTTTTATTTCCATCCACGAGGCATTGCGGGATTGGTGGCGCTGGCTGCGCTTTTGATCGTGACGCTGCCCTGGGCGGTCCGTAACTACGCCGTCTGTGGGAATCCGTTGGGTCTTGCCGGCTACGAACTGGTTGCTCCGGTAAACACCGCCGAGAGCGTTTATCTGCGATCGATCAGCGAGGCGCCTCCACTCTCTGGAATCCACCCCTTCAACCGACTCAAAAATGCCGTCTTCGCCCAGTCGGAAAAAATCTTTCCGTTTCTCGGAATGAACATCGTAGCGGTCGCGTTTTTCATTTCCCTTCTCCACCGCTTCAAGTCCCCGTCAACTTCTGCCTTCCGCCTGTGTGTGGTCCTGATGTGGCTCGGAGCCTTTGTCGGAATGGGCCTCTGCGGCGTTGAGGGGGTTGTTTCCTCGAATCAATTCCATGTTCTATTCATACCGCTTTTTGTTTTTTTCGGACTGGCATTTTTAATCGTGCTTTGGAACCGACTCGAAATTTCAATCCCCATGATGCGCAGTGTTTTCGTGGGGGCGGTGGTTTTTCTCTGCGCCCTGCCAATGCTGGCAACGCTTTTTGCGGGAAAAGACATGGCCGTCCAGTGGCCGCCCTATGTGCCGCCGTTTATCGCCGTCCTTGGCGAATGGTATGGTAAGGATGAAGCCATCACGACCGATATGCCTTGGGCGACCGCTTGGTATGCCCAGCGCAAATCCCTCCTCCTTCCGAAGACCATCAAAGACTTCAACCGCATCAGCGATTTTCGTGTTCTGGGCGCGCCAATCACCGGTCTCTACCTCACGCCAATCACCGGAAACCGGCCACTTTTCAGCGATATCTACAAGGGCCCTTACACGGACTGGGTTTTCATGATCACCCGCCCGCCGAATGTTCAGGGGTTCTCATTGCCGGTCTTCACTCCTCTGCCAATCGATGGCGAATGCATCCTCTTCGCAGATCGGGACCGCTGGTCGCGGCGGGAGTGATATGGAGGCTCTCTCGCTGACAAAAGCAGATTGGGAGGAGCGCCTGGTTGCTTGGGGACAGCCTGCCTATCGCGCCGAGCAAGTGCTGGAGTGGATTTTTCAACGCCGGGTTCGTGACTGGCGGGAGATGTCCAACCTTCCCGCCGCCCTCCGCGACCGTCTTGAAACCGAATTCCCCACCGCCCGCCTAGTGAAAATCCGCGAAACCGGCGCGCGGGATACGACTCGGAAATTCCTTTTCCGCCTTGCCGATGGCCAACTTATCGAGAGCGTCCTCATTCCCGCTTCTCCGGCGCTTTATGGCGAAGCTTCGGACCGTCGCACGATCTGCATTTCCAGCCAGGTCGGCTGTGCCTACGGCTGCAAATTCTGCGCCAGCGGACTCGAGGGTTGGAAACGAAATCTCACCGCCGGCGAGATCGTTGACCAATTCCTTCAAGTCGAAGCCGAGAGCGGGGAGAAGATCAACAACATCGTCTTCATGGGCATGGGCGAGCCAATGGCAAACTACGAGAATCTCCTTCGCGCAATCGGCATTCTGAATGCTCCCTGGGGCGTGGGCGTCGGCGCCCGCCACATGACGGTTTCGACCTCCGGCCTCGTGCCGCGCATCCGCGATCTTGGCGAGCAACCACTCCAAGTTCGGCTCGCCATTTCCTTCCATGGCGCGACGGATGATGTCCGGGGACGCATCATGCCCGTAAATAAAAAATACCCCGTCGAGGAACTTCTCGCCGCTTGCGAGGATTATGTGCGCGTGAAAAAACAGCGCCTCACTTTCGAGTTCATTCTTATTCGCGACATCAACGACTCCCCCGAGCAGGCCCGCCTACTTGCCCGCCAGGCCCGCCGCGTCAATGCCAAGGTGAACCTCATCCCCTACAACACCGTTGAGGGGTTGGAATGGAATCGCCCGGACGAAGCCTGCCAGGAGGCATTTCTCAAAATCCTCCAGCAGGCCGGAATCGAGGCTACCCTCCGTCGCGAGAAGGGACACGACATCGCCGCCGCCTGCGGACAGCTCCGCCTGCAGGTTGAAAAATCCGTTGCCGAGACCCCTATCTTGATTTAGCGGTTTAGTGATGTCCGACGAAAACCAATTTCCGAACGAGGAGGCCTGGGACGAATACAAATGGGAGCGCTTTCTCCAGCAGCAGGATCAGAATACGGAAAAATATTTTCAGCTGCTTGAGAAATACATGGATCACCCGGACTGCGATGAAATCGTTGCCGAGGAAATGGGTTGGAGCATCTTTGAGGAGGCCGAACAGGCACAGGAACAATTCGAGAACTTCCTAAGTGAGGCTGTGGAATACCTCACCGACGAGGAGGAACAGGAATACGACGACGAGTTTGAGGAGTTCACCCACTCCGCCGTTTACGAGGATACCCTGCGCCTGCATCGCTGGATCAACCGTCTCCTCGATACGCGCGAGGACCTGCGCGAGCACCCGGAGGCCGTCCGCTTCGCTACGCGTTCCGCCATCTGTGGAGCCAAGCTGGCAGCAGGTCTGTGCGGTCACGACACTTCGGAAATCGGAATGACGATCGCCTATCTCAAGCGGGCCTTGAAGGCGGCGAACGACGCCCTTGATGCCATGAACAACCTTCTGGAATCCTGTCTCATCGACCGTCGCCGTGCCAATCATGCCCGCCGTCTCGTTTTTAAAATCCGCGATCGTATTGTGGACAATATGGGTGCCTACCGTCTCAAGTGGCGCAACCGCCACGGCAACGCCTGATTCTCTTTCGCGCCTAGCCCGAAGCCCTAGTGGATTCAAAAATCCCCTTCCCATCGCTTTCCCTCTACTTACATTGATGCCCCATGTTTGGCAGACTCTCGGATAAACTTCAGGATGTTTTCAAAAACCTCCGTGGCCAAGGCAAGATCAGCGAATCGAATGTCACGGACGCCCTCCGCGAGGTTCGACTTGCCCTGCTCGATGCCGATGTCCATTTCCAAGTTGCGAAGGATTTCATTGCCAAGGTTAAGGAGAAGGCCGTTGGTGAAGCTGTTCTCCGCAGCGTGACCCCCGGCCAGCAGATTGTAAAAATCTTCCACGAGGAACTCTGCTCTCTGCTCGGAGGCAACGCCGCTGAGCTCAATCTCGACAAACCGGCTCGCATCCTCATCGTGGGCCTTAACGGCGCGGGAAAAACCACCTCGTCCGCCAAGCTGGCCCGCCTTTTAAAATCCCAAGGCCGCTCGCCCCTCCTCATAGCTTGCGACCTCCATCGGCCCGCCGCCATCGACCAACTAGCCGTTCTCGGCGGGCAAATCGATGTCCCTGTTTTCCGCCCCGAAAAAGGCGAGACAGATGTGCTCAAGGTCGCTAAGCAGGCGCTCGACTGGTGTGCCGCTACAGGCGGCAATGTCCAAATCTTCGACACCGCCGGACGCCAGGAACTCGACGAGCCACTCATCGAGGAACTCAAGCAGTTCCGTGATTTTCTCCAACCCCAGGAAATCCTTATCGTCTGCGATGCCGCCACCGGACAGCAGGCCGTAAGCGTCGCCGAGCGCTTCCACGCCGCCCTCGGCCTCACCGGCATCATCCTTACCAAACTGGACGGCGATGCCCGTGGCGGCGCCGCCCTTTCGCTTCGCTCTGTCACTGGTCAACCGATCAAGTTCGCAGGCACGGGCGAAAAGCTCGAGCAGTTCGAAGTCTTCCACCCCGACCGACTCGCAGGCCGCATCCTCGGCATGGGTGATGTCGTGAGCCTCGTTGAAAAAGCTGCCGAGGCCATCTCCGAGGACGACGCCCGCCGCATGGAGCAGAAACTGCGCACCGCCTCGTTCGACCTCACCGATTTCCTCCAGCAATTCAAAATGCTCAAACGCATGGGCCCCCTCGAAAATATCCTTGGCATGATTCCCGGAATGGATAAGATTAAAGATTCCTCGGTTGATGAAAACCAACTGAAACGGGTCGAGGCGATTATCCTCTCTATGACTCCGCAGGAGCGCACGCGTCCGGATATCCTGAACGCACGCCGCCGCCAGCGGATCGCTCGTGGCAGCGGAGTTTCCGTCAGCGAGGTCAATAACTTGATCCTGCGCTTTAACCAGATGCGTAAGATGATGAAAAATATGGGCGCCATGAAAAAACTCATGGGCCGTGCCGGTGCCGGACTACCCTTCTGAGCCTCCGATAAGCAGCCCGACCACCAATAAAAATTTCCATTAACACAAACACACTATGGCAGTAGCAATCCGACTCCGCCGCGAAGGCGGTAAAAACCACCCGTATTACAGCATCGTCGTTGCCGACCAGCGCAGCCCGCGTGATGGCAAATTTATCGAAATCATCGGTAAATATGACCCCAAGCAAGAGGGCGAAAATTTTAACATCAAGCTGGACCGCGCCGAATATTGGATCCAGTGCGGTGCCCGCCCGAGCCAGACCGTGGGCAGCATGGTCAACAAGGCCCGCAAAAAAGTCGCCGCTTAATCAAGCCTCGCCATGGAGGAGTTCCTGCGCTACGTCATCGGATCGCTGGTGGAATTTCCCGAGGACGTCATTCTTAAAAAGATAGAGACGCCCTCGAACGTGGGCTTTCTCGTCGCAGCTAGGCCATCCGACATTCCGAAAATTATCGGCAAGAGCGGCCACACGATCCGTGCCTTGCGCACTCTCCTTAACGCCTCTGCCGACAAGCGCAACATGACAGCGACACTCGAAATTATCGAACCATGAAATCCTTAGCCACCACACTCCTCGTTGCTTTTGCCATTGTCGCCATCCAGTCCGGATGCGAGCGCCATCCCGCTTCGCAAACCGTTCCTGGCTATGCGGAGAAGATGTCGAAAAAAGAAGAGCAAGCTGAGAAAAAAGCCACCCATAGCGAACCAGCAGATCTTCAGGCACCAAGCTACTTCTCGCCCAAAAACTGATCGTCAGTCGGTCTCCGCACGAGAGTATCTGCGGAATTGGTTGCACTTCACTGACTCGGCGGCTGAACTCTTCGCCTCGATTTTTCAAATCTTACCCAGTCACGTTTGGGTGGCGAAGTGCGTAGTCCGATCACCTTGTTTTTAATGTCATCCTCAGGTTTAGCACTTTCCAGTTAGGATTTCATGTCCTCCACCGAAACACCGTCCACTCCATCTGCTGTCCCGCTTGTGATGAATGAGCTGCAAAAGCTCCCGCTCACGGCATTGATCGAGCGCTCCGTCGAGGCCGGACTTCGCATCCGAACCGACCTGACTCGGCGACACCTGGTTGTGGATCAGGTTCGACACAGCCTGCATAATGGGGGAACCGTGACAGCCACAGGCCTTCTCGAGCGCGCTCAGGAGGGCTCCACACTGAGTTTCCCCGCCTACGACCTGCGTCCGGGAGTCGATGATCTTCTCGTTCCCCACGCCCTCATCAAAAAATTCTCCCTCCAGTCTGGCCTCATGCTGCATGTCAGGGTCCGCCTGCCCCGCGACCGTGAACATGGCCTCGTCGTGGATGAAATTTTATCCATCGAAGACATCCCCGCCAGCGAGTGGCAACCGCCGCTGGAGTTCGATAAACTCACCCCTCTCTTTCCCAACCGCCGCGTCTTTTTGGAAACACCAAGGGACTCCGAACTCGCCGCGCGCGCCGTGGACCTCGTCGCCCCACTCGGCATGGGCCAGCGCGGACTCATCGCCGCGCCGCCCCGGGCCGGAAAGACGATTCTTCTCCAAACCCTCGCCCGTAGCATCCGCATCAACCATCCCAAGGCCGCTCTTATTCTGCTCCTCGTCGACGAGCGCCCAGAGGAGGTCACCGATATGCGACGAGCTCTCGATTGCGAAATCTATGCCTCCACATTCGATGAACCTGTGACCCGCCATGTCCAGATCTGCGAAAGCGTCGCCAACCGCTCCCAGCGCCTCGTCGAACTCGGACGCGATGTCATCATCCTCCTCGATTCCATCACTCGCATGGCCCGCGCCTACAATAATCTCCAACCTGGAAAAGGCCGCACCATGAGCGGCGGCGTCGATGCCAAGGCCCTCGCTAAACCCCGCAAATTCTTCGGAGCTGCCCGCAACACCGAAGAAGGCGGCAGCCTCACCATCCTCGGCACCGCCCTCATTGAAACCAAAAGCCGCATGGACGACCTTATCTTTGAGGAGTTCAAAGGCACCGGCAACATGGAGCTGCACCTCGATCGCTCCATTGCCGAAATGCGGATTTTTCCAGCCATCCAAATCGTCAAATCCGGAACCCGCCGCGACGAACTCCTCCTTCACCCCGACGAATACGAGCGCATCCTTCTCCTCCGCCGCCAACTCTCCGAACTCCCCGCCGCCGAGGCCATGGAAATCCTTGTCAGTAACCTTCAACACACCCGCTCCAACGCCGAACTCCTCCTCACCGGCCTCCGTGGTGTCTAAGCCCGCGCTCTCCCCCTACAAAAACACCATCACCCGAACACCAAAAAGGTTCCTCGGGTTACTCGCCCCCAATATCTATATCTTATTAGATTCCAAGTCTGGACAGAAATAAGGGCAAACGGGCGTTGAAAGGTCGTATTTCTAGGGTGTGTGATTGAAGCTTTGAAATACGCCCTGTCTTCTCAATATGGCATGAGACACAAAAAAATGAGGGGCGGAATGGCCGCCCCTCTTTTTTGCTTTTGAAATTGTGAAGTGTGATCAGCCTTGGACTGCTGGAGCGCTGTAAGCTGGCTGTTGGGCATAGGAGGCTGTTTGCTCGCCCATGTAGAAGCGTGGAGCTTGGCCATGACGCTCGACTTCGCGTTCGAGCAGGCGCTCGACGAGTTCGGAGAGGCTGCGTTGTTGACCTTCGGCCAATGTTTGAGCGGCTTTTTTGACTTCGGGGTGCAGTGTTATGTTAGTTTTTTCTCGCATGCCAAAATCCATAGCATTGTTTTAAAAATCTATGCAATATTTTTCTTTCAAATGGGTTGTAGTCCCTATGCGCAGCAATAGGAGTGATTTTAGAATACGCTGAAAATAAGATATTTGCCAACCCTCTATAGGTTCATTTTTTTTGGCAAAAAAATCTGCAAACTTTGAAGGAATTTGCGTCTAAAATCATGGACCCGTCTATGGCTATATAAAGCAAGGTTTGCCAGAATGCTCACCACCCATCCAGCTCCAATGCGGGCTTTAGCACGGGAAGGCCGAGGATTTCGTCGAAATGGGCGTCATCGGTTAGCACGGCGGCACCGAGCTCTTTGGCGCATGTGGCGATGAGAATGTCTTGGGCTGGGAGCGTGACCCCGCAGCGATCGAGTGTCCATGCGAGCGTTGTGGCTTCCTCCCAGATTTTATTCGAAGTCGGGACATTGATGAGAACATTGAAAAACGCACCGAGCGATCGGCGCATTTTTTCAACTTTGAGTCCGCGTTCGACCTCGAGCCGCACCATGCCGCATGTGGCGAGGTCTCCCTCGCCGATCCAATCTCCAAGCACCTTCACGGGATCCAAGCTTCGGCGTAGCAGGCCGATGTAGACATTGCTGTCAACGAGAACGCTAACGCCCATGGGATTTCTTGGAAGGGTTGGGGGATTCGGCGACTCTCATGCTCATGACATCGTAGTCGGGATCCACGGCGTTCTTTAATTCGTCGGGAGTGAAGCCCATGCCGACCTTCACCATTTCCTTGAATCTGGCTTTCCTATCCATTTCCTTGAGGGCCATTTCTACGGCTTCCGTCTTGCTGGTGTAGCCGAATTTTTCAACCACTCTGTCGAGCAACTCTTCATCAATATGCATTGTCATCTTCATGCCATACTTGGTATGGCATGGTTCGTCCGTTGTCAAGCAGGAATTCGTTTTTTTCTTGGCTGATGGACCGTTTCGACCCGCAGAGTGTGTCCTAATGCGCCTTCGAAGGGCATGACTGTGCCTGTGACTTCAAGGACAGGATGCCGGATCGTTTCCAAACCAAATTTTTTAAAAGCACGGGCAAACATTTCTGTTTCGATAAGCCCGGAGCGGTCGCAAAGCGTCATGAATTTCATGAGTTCCCCGTTGGATTGGTGGTGGGTGCGGTCAGCGACGACGAGGCCACAGAGTGTGACGCGTTGGCCGATGTATTCGCCCAAGCGGCACACAGGGCAATAGGTCTCCCAAGCGACTTCCGCCCACAAATCGAGTGGGTGGGCGGATACCGTGAAGCCGAGGAGTTCGAGTTCGTCGCGGAGGCGTTCGAGCAGGGTTGTGGATGCCGTGTGTTCATGCTTCTGAATGGTGCTGAACATGGAATTTCCGTTCTGGGCGAGTTGCCGGATCGTCCACACAGCCTCTGTGCGACTTGGGATGAGCGAGTCGAGCGCACCGGCCCGCAGAAGTAGGTGCAAAGAGGCTTCGCCTGCTGAGGTCCGCGTAAAAAAATCCCCGAGCGATTGAAAGGGGCCTCGTTGGAGCTCCATGGCGATCCGTTTCAAAAGAACCTCTGGAAGGCCGCTGATCATTTCGAGGGGCACGCGGATGAGATTTTTTCGCTCTACGAAAAATCGTCCGAGCGATGCGTTGACATCCGGCGGGAGGAATCCAATGCCGAGCCTGCGGCATTCGAGCGAGTAGAGGAGGCGGGAATAGAATCCCTTGCCGTGGGTAAGAACAGAAGCGAGGAACTCGGCTGGATGATGCCTCTTTAGGCATGCGGCCTGCCAAGCTTCCAGCGCGTAGGCGGTCGAGTGGGCGCGGCAGAAGGCGTAGCCGCGGAACATGTGCACAAGATCCCATACGGCCGCCGTCTCCGCCTCGCTGCGTCCATTGCGTCTAGCGCACTCTTCAAACTCAAGGCGCATTTTTTCGATTTCGGCGTCGCGCATTTTTACTAGTGCGCGGCGGAGGATATCCGCCCTTCCAGGCGGCATGGCAGCGAAGGCTTCTGCGATTTGAAGGATGTGCTCTTCGTAGGCGATGACACCGTGGGTGCTCCTCAAGACAGGTTCTAGAGAAGGGTGGGGGTATTCGGGCTTTTCGAGCCCCAAGGCTCGGCGGGCAAATGTGGATTTGCGGAGCGTGTTGGCGGCTCCGGGGCGGATCACCGATACAATGGCGACGAGGGAGTCGATGTCGCGGCAGTTGCACATTTTCGCCAGATTTGTCATGGCGGGGCTCTCGATGTGGTGCACGCCGCGGGCGTTGCCGGTGGCGATCATTTCCCATACGGAGTCGTCATCCCACGGGCCTGCGAAGCTGGATGATGTTTCGATGCCGCGCGATGCGAGTTCGGCGAGGGCGTCGCGGAGAACGGCGAGTCCGCCCTGCGCGAGGATGTCGAGTTTGACCAAGCCGACATCTTCCACGGCGTTCATATCAAAATGCGTGGTTGGCCAGCCTTTGTTGCTCTGGAAGGTAGGAGTGAAGTCGTGGATCGGACACCTCGAGAGGACGAGCCCGCAGGGATGCATCTTGGCATGTCGTGGCAGACCCTCCAGACGCGCGGCGAGCTTGAGCGCGGTGAGGGCCGGCTCCTCATCGAAAAGTCCCTGCGCCTTCGCGGTGGTGACCGCATTTTCCGCATCACCCGCTTTGGCCAACCAGGGGAAATGCTCGGTCAACCGCCGCACAAGGCGATCCGGCATTCCAAGGACTTTTCCGATTTCAGCGACAGCAGACCGCGCATGGAAGGTGTTGAACCCGCCGACCACGGCGACATGGCCAGGCTTGTGCAGACGGAAGACTTTTTCGACAACCTTATCCTTCCTGTCATGTGGAAAATCCAGGTCGATATCGGGGAGTTTTTTCAACGCCATGCGATCGCGGTTTAAGAAGCGCTGAAAATACAACTCGAACCGCACAGGACAGACATTGCTGATCCCAAGGCAAAAGCAGACCAGCGAGTCGGCGGCGCTCCCGCGTGTGATCCACTCGATGCCGTCGCGGCGGCAGTGCTGGAGAAGGTCCCAGACTGTTAGAAAATATTCCTCATAGCCCACTTCGGCGATCATGCTCAACTCGGTCTCAAGCTGCGCCCTGTGGTTCTCTGCCCGCGATCCATAGCGCTTCGCGAGGCCTCGCACGGCCAGACGGGCAAGAAATTCACGGGGCGTGCAAGACTCGGGAGGATCAAAGCGCGGAAAGGAAAGTTCGCCGAATTCAAATGCGAAGCCGCATTCTCCCGCGATCCTTTCATCATCAGCTTGGGCAACCGCAGTAAAAACGCCCCCGCTTGATTTGTTGGGGTGTTCTTCATCCAGCAGAGTGAGAGTCCGGATGCTTTCCAGAATGCGGAGGTGCAGGAGGTCATCTCCGCTTTCGCAACAGATGAGCGGGGCGTTGCAAGGGGATGCGAGCAGGCCGGCCTGGTGCTGCATCCAGAAGTCGCGGGTTATTTTCGGATCCGAAAGTAGGCGGCAGAGGTTTTGGTATCCAGTCCGGTCTTTTGCATAGAGTCGACGCGGACGGTTGTTCACGCACACTTCGGTGCCGATGACCGCGTGGAGTCCCGCAGCCCGGGCCGCTTGAAAAAATGGCACGGCGGCATGGAGGTTCGGATCGCAGATTCCCACAGCCTTGCAACCCGCCTCTGCGGCGATTTGGACGATCCGCTCGGGCGTGAGCAGGGATTCCATGAAGCTGTAGCAGGAGCGGAAATGCAGAATCGCCGCTGGAGCTTGCTTGGCGCGTCTGATCGCAATCTGCGGTGGTTTTTTCGAATCACTTTGGGGGCTTTGGTGCTCGCGCAGCCAGAGGTCATGCCCGCGCAGGATGGCTCCGCTGCCGTGGCTGGATCGGATTTCATCCACAGCCTTGGCTGCCCGGTGGAGCGTGGCGGAATTCTGTGTCGCGGGAATGAGTGGCAGCTCCGTGAAGAAGGCGCCTTTGTAGAGGTTCGAGAGTTTCAGCGAAACAAGGCGGAGGCTGACGCGGCGCTCCCAAGCCCTTTTCAACAGCGTGGCGATGAAGCCGTAGGTCGTCGTCTCCAAGTCGGTGGGTTCATCCAAGCTGAAACTCCGCAGGCACTCCTCGAAATCATTGTATCGCACCCGCACTGAAATCGTCCTCGCCGCCTGCCCCTCTGCGCGGGCCTTGGCAAAGAGCCTGTCGGCCATGGAGCGCAGCACAGCCAGAACAAATGTCTCGTCGGCCGTGTCAGCCTCGAAGGTTTGTTGCTCCGAATAGGATTTTGCGGCAGGCGCCTCCGCCACCACCGGGCGCTCGTCGATGCCATTGGCGAACTCCCAAAGTGTGCGCGCGTTTTTGCCTGCAAAAAGCGAGAGCTGATCCGGCGGGGTGGCTGCTATGTGGCCGATGAGCGGGAGACCCGCCCGGCTCAGCGTGGCGGCGAGTTGCGGCCCGATGCCGGGAAGCCATTTGTTTTCGAGAGGCGCCAGAAACTCCCCTTCGCGGCCGACTGCGATTTGTGTGAGGGCGTCCGGTTTTTTCCATTTGCTCGCGACTTGCGAGACGAGTTTATTCGAGGCGACCCCCTCGGAGAGCGTGATGCGGAGTGTCTCTCGCACCGCCTTGCGGATCGCTTCTGCGATGTCTTGCGGCGTTTTTTTTGTGTTCCCCCGCAGGTCGGCGTAGCCTTCATCGATCGACCCCACCTCGACCGTTGGTGTGAAATCATAGGCGTAGCTGAACATCATGCGTGAGAAATGCTCGTATTTCTCGAAATCCCCGGGCACCACAATGAGCTTCGGACACAACCTCCTCGCCTGCCCCATCGGCATCGCCGAAGTGATCCCATGCCGCCGCGCCTCATACGAAGCCGAAGCCACAACGCCCCGGGCCGAACCTCCCACCGCCACAGGCTTGCCCCGCAAGCGCGCATCGGCAGCTTGTTCGACCGAGGCAAAAAACGCATCAGCATCGAGGTGGAGTATCATGGTGTTCAAATGAACACCTTTTTTTGAAAGGCTGCAATCCCGCCAACCCTACTCGCCGATGATTTTCACCAGCACACGCTTGCGGCGCAGTCCATCGAACTCGCCGTAGAAAATCTGCTCCCACGGGCCGAAATCCAACGCGCCATTGGTGACGGCGACCACGACTTCGCGCCCCATGATGGTGCGTTTGAGGTGGGCGTCGGCATTGTCCTCGGCTCCGTTGTGCGCGTATTGGGCATGGGGATGCTCGGGGGCGAGTTTTTCGAGCCATTTTTCGAAGTCGCGGTGCAGGCCGGATTCGTCGTCATTGATGAACACGCTGGCCGAGATGTGCATGGCGTTGACCAAGCAGAGCCCCTCGCGGATGCCGCTTTCCAAGAGGCACTGCTCGACCTGCGGGGTGATGTTCAGAAACGCGCGGCGTTTCGGAATTTCGAACCAGAGCTCCTTGCGGTGGGATTTCATCTCCGAGAAAAACCACATTTCTGCCGTGAAATGCAATCGCCGGACTTGCTGCCGGACTCGAAAGGTGATCATTTGATCACCATGAGCGAAGTTCTCACATCAAAACAACAGGCCGTCAGGGATTTCATCGAGGCTTACCGTCAACGCGAGGGAGTGTCGCCTTCGTTGAGGGAAATTCAGAGCCACTTTGGCTTTGCGAGCCCCAATGCCGCCGCTAAGCACCTCGCCGCCCTGCGGCGCAAGGGCGTGGTGCAACGCTCCGCCGGTCGCGCGAGAGGGCTTGTTTTATCGGAATCCGCCGATCGCTTGATTAGCGAGATTCCCATTCTGGGAGCCATCCCCGCAGGGCGTCCGCTTGAGGAAAGCGAACAACGCGAGGGATGTGTGCGTGTGGACCTCGACACGCTGGGAATCCCCAAAAACGCCCGCACCTTTGCTCTCAAAGTGCGTGGAGATTCAATGACCGGGGCGCATATTCTGGATGGGGACATCGTGATTTTGGAGCTCAAACCCCCATCGCATGGCCGTGTGGTCGCCGCTCTCATCGATGGCGAGAGCACGCTCAAAACTTTTCTCGTCCGTGCAGGCAAGCCTTATCTGCGGGCCGAAAATCCCAATTATCCCGACCTCATCCCTGCGCAGGAACTTGTAATCCAGGGAGTGATGGTGGCTCTGCTTCGGCAGGTAGGCTCGTAGAGCTTTAAAAAAAGAGGCTCTGGAGGCCGCTTTCAGTGCGCTTGGTAAAAACGCAGCGCCTCGACGGGTGGTGGGAAGTCCCGCAAAAGAGTCAGCCCCGCCTTTCCTCCTTCGCCGGGGTCGCGAACGATATAGTCGAAACCTTGTTTGCCGCAGATCACCACGAAATGGGTGATGCCACTCGGGTAGCGCACGCGGGCAATCACGGGGTTGCCATGAAGAAGATTCCAATCGATCAGGAAATGCGACGGTGCATCCTCGTAGTGAGGCAGCAGTGTGCCGACCTTCTCGGGATGAATCTCCGCCGCCTTCTCCCAATAAATCCAACCCTCGTGAGTATAGCCGCCTGGCATATTCTGCAAAAAAGCATTCAGGCGTCCTGGGTCGGTCTCGACTCCACGGGATGCCAGCGCCATGGCGGCTGAGGCTACCGCGCAGCCGACATCCGCAAGGGAATCGGATGTTTCGGCAAGAGAGTCTCCACCCCAGCGAAGGTCGCCCTGCAGAAAGTGCGGGCCAGGAATTTCCACCGCCATTGGAAAATAAAGCCCTCCAGACATCGGCAGTGGGCGTTTTGCCGTCCAATCCCGAATCCAAAGCGCCACGGGCACACAGGCCGAGAGAACAATGAGGAGAATCAGAAAAATGCGTCTTGCGGACATCTGGAAATTCGCGTTGTTGAGGACACATGAAACTTGTTCTCCTGTCAGTCCTCATGTTGCTCTCGAAACTCACCCTGCACGCGTCGGATTTCAATGCCATTGTGCTTGAGCAAATCCGCAAAATGCCAGAGGGCGGCGGCTACGCCACAACGCGTGAGGCCCAGCAGGCTTTGAGTAGTGCGGTCGATGTGTCCTCACTCGGCCTGCGTGTCGAAAGTTCCAAGGCGCAGCCGAGTTACTGCTCGGGCGCCACCTATCTTCTGTTTCTGAAAACCCTCGTCGCAGCCGAAAAACAAGGACTCTGTCCTCAAGGCCTCACTGCCTCCGAATTTCTCCTGCCCCAAGCCATGCCCGATGGGGTCGGTATCTGGGGCCGCTGGAATGCCAATGGCCCCGGCACGGCGAGGCTTTTTCATGAAATTGGTCTCGGAAAAAACTTCACCGCGTGGGAGCAGGCAATGCCAGGTGATTTTATGAAGATTTTCTGGTCGATGGATGTCGGAAAAAAAGAGCGCGGGCACTCGGTTGTTTTTCTCGGCACGGAAACGAAGGACGGCGTGGAGCATGTGCGCTTCTGGTCGAGCAACAAGCCCGGCGGCTATGGCGAAAAAAGCGTGCCGAAGTCGAAGGTAGCGGCAGTTATTTTCTCCCGCTTGGAAAATCCGTCGAACATGCAGCGCGCCGCCGCCATGCCGAAAAAAGATGCCTATCTCGCGAGCCTGCTCACCCACGAATCGAGCCTCAGCGAGGCCTTGCAGAAGTCGGGTGTTACTCAGCCCTGATTATCCCCGCTCACAGCGGCAGTGTCTGATAATCCAAGCACAGATAGATGACCATGCGCCGGCCATCAGGAAGCTTGATGTCTCGCAACGGCTTCACCTCGGAGAAAGCGCCTTTTACCGTCTGGGGAAGCTCAGTTCCCATGTAGAGAGCATGGCGGCCGATGAAGGGATTGTAGCCTTTCTGCTCGGTGAAAAATTCATCCGCTACCGTGTCTGACTCGATGAAATTTCCATACGACGGCCAGATGCCGAATTGGCTCGTGAGGGCCGGGGATTCTGGAACGAAGACGGATGGATACTCCGAAGGCGCTGCAGGTTTGAAATAAATGGCGAGCAGAGAGGCCAAGTCCGCATCTTCAGTAATGAGAAATCCACCACCATCGCTGGCAGGCATCTCCCTGCTGGCGGCGTTCATCTCAGTAGCCAGAGTTTTTCCTACAGCTCTCTGCAGTCCTTCCTCATGGAGAAGGAGTCCGCTGGAGACCAGTGCGACCAGCACAGTGGCTGAGCTGCAGAGTCCCATCCAGCGCCAGTGCGATCCGGCTTCCACCAGAAAAATCAAGAGCGGCACCACGGCGATCCAAGCTGCAGTCGAGAAATCGCGGCCGATGAGAAATTGATAGAGAGCCCACATGGCAGCGGGGCCGCCAGTGACCAACAGAAACCGTGCGCGTCCTTGCTTGCGCCAAGCCGTCCAGACAAGACCCGCGAGCCCACCTGCCAGCGCAAGGCCCGCAGCAAAGGAAAATTGGCGGAAGTATTCCACGAGGTCCCGAGTCCATCCCCCTGGCTGTGGACGCCACCATGTCTGGAAGGTTCCGCCCGCGATAGGAATCCAGTCGAGCGCGGCATTCCAAGCCAAGGGACTCCAGAGTGCGGCCGCCGGAAGCAGGATTAAAGAGGCCGCCGCAAGCGCATCGGGGGTCTCTTTTTTGCGGAGAACGGAGAAGACCGCGATGAATAATCCCAAAGCCACCAGCGCGGCTTCGTAGCGGAACAGGCAAGCCAGAGCCAACAGGGCTGCCGCGAGAATCCAATCCAGTCGGCGCCCCTCCACTGCGGAATAAGCGGCAAGCATTCCTGCGAGTGAGAGAATCATGAGGGGAATCCCTGGGCCAACTGTGACGCACTGTTCGTTGAAAAAGGGCAGCGCGTTCAGGGCCACCACTGTCCAACCCGCCACCAGATCATTATAAAGGGTCCGCGCGAGAAGCCATGCCAGCCATGCTGCGATAAAGCCGAAAAGGGGCCACGCCAGTCGGATAATCTCCAGTGAGTCGCCAGTTACAGCGCCCAGCAATCGAACAAGAAAAGCCGTTCCCGGTGGACCATCAAAAAAAGCGGCCGCCATCCTTGAGCTGCACATCCAGTAATACGCCTCCTGCGGCGAAATGCCTTGAATCGCCAGCCACACCAGACGCAGCAGCGTGACAGCGGAGAGAAAAACAAAGACGGAACGGGGTTTCATGGTTTGAGAAAATCGGGGTGGGATTTGTGGAGTGAGGGGAGGATGGCCGGAGCAAAGTGCTTCCAGAGGGTTTTTAAAAGAAAGACCGAGCCAAGCCCGCACAGGATGCCGATCACGCATCCCGCGAGCACATCGATAGGCCAGTGGACTCCGACATACATACGGCTAAAAGCTACAAGCGCCGCTGGAAGAAACGCAATCCACCCACGCTTCCGGTAAAATACGGAGATCACAGTCGCCAGAGCGAAGCAGTTTGCCGCATGAGAGGAGGGAAAGGATTTGCCGCGAAGGGCTGGTTTTTTGACATCGGAGATTTTGACGCGCAGCGGAAAAGCCACTGCAAGGAGGCGAGGGGTCGCCCTCGCCAGATCAATGGTGCGCACGCCGGACAGAGTGTCGTTCGGCCTGGGACGGCCAACGATGTCTTTCAATGTCCGGCAGACCAGTCCGTCGTTGATGCCCACTGCGAGGACGGCAGCAAGAAGCATCGCCCGGGCATGAAAGCCCCCGCGCAGGAGAATGACCACTCCAGCCAGTATCGCCGAGGGCCACCAAACCGCCCAACTCGATAGCGCCGCCATGGGAATATCCAGCGCCGGGCTGGTGAGCTGGGTATTGATAAAGTGAAAAGCGGCTTGATCCATTGTCCTCGCATCGGGCTAAGCCCAGTCGCCTTTACTGGCAAGCCTGCAACGCACTCGCCACGGCATCCTCGATGGGGCTGGCGGCGCCGTCACCGCCAAGGCGTTCGTCGATTTCTTGAAGACGGTGGATCAGGTGCACCACATCCTTTCGCGCATACGGTCCGCCGGCAGCCGCGCAAAAATGGGTTCGGCAACCGAAGGGACGGTTCTCATAGATCAGGCAGCGCGAAGTAAACGGGTCGAGCATCGGGCAGGCCCCATCAGGCCGCGAGGGCTGGGCTTTGCGCCCGGTAGCACGAAGGGCTCTGGCCGCAATCAGCGCCTCGCCCCGCGTGAGATGGGGAGTTTTACCTGTGAGGCGAAATTGGCAGCACTCGGTGCGAAGTGTGCAGGAGCGCTCTATGGGCATGGCTGCGAGCTCAGCGTAGATTTTTTTGACTTCGGAAATGGCATTCCGCTTCAAGGCGGCTTCAGGATCGGCGGCGGGCATAGTAGGAGATCAGGGAAGTTTTGTCGTGGAACGGCCTTTCGGTAGCATGGAGAGAAAAATCCGTCGCGTCTCCTGGATTGGCGAGTCGTCCACAAAATAAGCAATCGCGGCACGCCCAATCGCGTAGGTGCCCGCTCCAGCCACAAAGCCGGAAACAGCATTTCCCCAGAAGGGAACAATTCGCACGGCCACCCGGGCCGCTTCGCGAAAAAGAAAACCCGCGCCGACACTCAATCCAAGGGCGCTCAGAAACTCCCTGACCAGCTTCAGCGTGACCGGTCGACCAGTCGTATGAATGATCATTCCAACCATCAAGCTCTGGAGAGTGGCAAGAACCGGCAGGTCTGCCAGCGGAATAGGCTGCAGGCCGACCACACCGCACACTGCGCTGAAGGACTTCAATAAGGAAGAGGCGATGAAAGCCTGCGCCTTTCGGGCATTCGTGAGGCGCGCGAACTCCAGTTGGGCAGGAGCAGGCAGTGCCGCGCAGAGGATTTCCAAAAAGGCTGGATCATTGAGTGAACACACGGCGCATATCTTTCCATGCAACTCCGCAGCGCCATCCAGTCGCTCGCCAAGATTCCGAGCCAACTCCGCCGATGAAGAAACGACAATGACCGGCGCTCCTGATGAAGCTGCCCTCTGAATCGACTTTTGCCACTCGGCGGCGGGCATGTCGCCATCTTGCAAGAAGAGCACGGCGTCCGGCCTCGAAGCGGCTATGCCAGTCTCGCAGTGCGCATCAGGTGCATCGTTTCGCGCATCCAGAATCTTGGCCGTGGCTCCCGATAGCCCCCCTTGATAAGACCGCCAGCCTTGCTCTGACTCGCCGCAGTGAATATTGGAAGCCCCCATCGCCGCGAGCAGGGAAGGGACGCTCTGCGTGCTCCCCCCGCTGAGCAAAACGCGAGGAGCTCGCTGCTCGAGGAATAACTCCCGGATCGGAGTCAGTTCCCGGAGAATCGGCTTCTGCAAACCGCCGGGGAGTTTCTCAATGAGGGCGGAAAGACGATCATAGAGTTTCAAGACAGCATTGGGTTCGGGCGATTTCACAAGACTTTGAGAAGAGTTTCTACATGGGATGCAGGCTGGATTTTGCGGTGGATCGACTGGATCGTTCCATCCGCCGCGATCACAAAGGTCGAGCGCTCCGTGCCCATGTATTTCTTACCATACATGCTTTTCTCAACCCACACGCCGTAAGCTTCCACAACTTCACGCGACTCATCATTTAGGAGAGGAAACGGGAGGCCATGCTTCGCGATAAACTTGGAGTGGCTCTTCGGAGAATCCACGCTCACGCCGAAGACCAAGGCCCCTTTGGCAACGAACGCAGAGTAGTGATCCCGCACTCCACAGGCCTGCGTTGTGCACCCGGGAGTATCGTCCTTGGGGTAGAAATAAAGCACCACAGGATGCCCGCGAAGTGAGGAGAGGCTCACCGGTGCGCCGTCCCCATAGATGCCGCCTACTGCTGTGAGAGTGAAATCAGGTGCTGGATCGCCAGATTGAAGTTCGTGTTTCATTGGAAAACCACATTCCCAAGGGACGAAAAATTACGCAAGAAGAGTGGGAAAATTTGTCGGCAGAAAAAAATTCTGAAAAAATTTTTGGATTACAAAAATTTCAGTTGATATCTTGAGAGGCCCTTGGAATCGACTTCTGCGAGCTTCCTGCTGAAAAAATCTTCATCACAATCGGGTGTCCGGAAAAATAATTTTCGAAAAGCTATTGACCTAATTGGGAAGTGTCATATGGT